>OBLX010000009.1_pt1 | contig 173347 bp, 144 predicted proteins | sample 1519811 | NCBI WGS metagenome assembly OBLX01 (sample SAMEA3991476, study PRJEB22521) | metagenome | biome: anthropogenic terrestrial biome; feature: sewage plant; material: surface water | place: Sweden | collected 2012-09-26
ACGGAGGTGGGGAATTTCGACGAGCAACTCTGGGGAATTTCAGCGAGCGGCGTCAGAGCCGTTCCACTGGTAAGTGAGCGTGACATAGACGTTTGGATTGCAGGCGGTGCAGTCGGTTGGGCCGGCGGCGACCACCGAGATCGTCCCAGCGCCGAGCTCGAGTCCGACCTGGTAGGTGCTGAGCGTTTGGCTTGCGTCCTCAGCCACCGGAAGCCGGCCGAGGAGCGCCCCGGACGAGTCGAACACCCAGGTGTCGTAGAAGACGCCGCTTCCGCCGCCGTTGCATAACGAGGTGTAGGCACCATCGGCTCCCCCGTCGCCGGTCACGTCGCCTACCGCAGCCTCGAGTTGCGGATCGCCGCTGGGATCGTCGGGAGATCCTGCGATGGCAACAAACCCGAACTCGCCGATGGGGACAGGGCACTCGGGCACAGGGATCTCCAAGAGGCGCTCGATCGTCAGCCCCGGTGGAGGGGTGGAGGTCGTGCTGGTTGTCTTGCGGGGGATGGACAGGTCAGGCCGGTCCGTCGTCGCCGGTGACGGTGCAGGAGCCGCCGTGCTCGAGGCGGTGGACTCGGCGGTGGTGTCCGATCGCTCATCGCCGTCAGAGAGGTCGTTGACGCTGGCGACGACCACAAGAACAAGCACCGTGGCGAACGCCAACCAGCCAGCCACATTCGACTTGGCCCCCTTCGGCCGCCTGGTGCGACGCGGAGGGGGCTTCGGCCGGGGAGCGCTCTGGCCGCCATTCTTGGATCGGGCGGGCCTGGGGGTCGATGCCGGCGCTGGTGGGTTCGAGGGAGCGCGCCCGCCGCTCGTCGCTCGTCGCTGCTTGATCCTGTCTCTAGCTTCGGTGAGTTCCGCCATCATGCGGGCGGCCTCTGCCTGCACGTCCACCGGCCGGTCCTGGTAACGGTCCGGGTGATAGATCTCGGCCTTGCGCCGGAACGCAGCCCTGACCTCTTCCTCCGAAGCGTTCGAGTCGACGCCCAGTACGTCATAGGGATCCCGCTCGCCCCGCTCCACGGCGGGATCGTAGGCCCAGCCGTCGATCCAAGGGGCTTGAGGTAGTGATCGTCAGTGGTTGAGTTCCCGGCAGCTGCCTTTGGTGAGGCCCGGAGGTAAGCGAGTGGTTGACTGGTGCAACTCAACGAAGGAGGCGGCGTGGCCAAGGCGGAGTTCTCCAGCGTCAACTACGACCCTCGCCTCCATCGGGAGGGGACGCACGGGTCGAAGGGGAAGTGCTCGTGGATCGAGAACTGCCCGCACCCGCCCTCACGCACGTTTACCGTCGAGCGTCCCAACGGTCGGCGCACGACCTACGCCCTCTGCGATGTCCACACCCGCCAGGCCGAGGACTACTTCAACGACAAGGACTACTGACCCTTGGCGGGCGACAGTGCTCTATCCGCCTCGGTCCCCGTTTCGCCGGACAACGGGCGTGACCAGGCTCGGAGCGTGATCTACCAGTCCGCTCCCCGGATGCGGTCGTCCATCAAGATCCCGTGGATGTACGCCGGCGCAACCAGGTTCTGGATCGGTGCGGGGGAGCGCAGAGGCACCAGGCCGAGGGCGGCTTCGAGATCCGCCCACCTGATCACCCAGTTGGCCCGGTCCATCAACAGGCATCGGCCCGAAACCCGGTAGGTGAAGTCCCCTCCACGGTAGGCCGTGAACCTCTCACCTTCGTGCTCGACGACCCGAGACCACACCCGGGCCATCGGGGTGTCGTCGTCACGCCAACGGCGGTCCACCTCATCGAAAGTGACACCAAGAAAGCCCGCAACCTCGGGCCAGGTGGCCCCCTTCTCGAGCGCCACGGTCACGGCGTCGGTCTCTGCCTGGTCGATGAGCCCCCGCAGCAGACGCAGGTCGCGCAGCACCAGGAGCGCCTCATCGCGCCCCGCCTGGCCGGTGCCGGTCACTTGAGCGCCAGCCTCATGCCAGTTGCAGAGTCGTTCCAGAGCGCGGCGGTCGTCCTCGAGGTACTCGTCGTCGGTCATGGCTGTCCCTTTGGTCGTCGGCTGCACTGGAGGTACGCCGCTGGCGTGACACGGCGTAGCCGGGCGAAGGCGCACTGAGCCGATCTGCCGTGACGACCAAGTTGACGACCAAGCCGCCGGATCAGCCCAGACCTCGGCGGACGCCCGTGGACTCGGACCCCCGAGATCCCGGGCTCGGCGGACCTCCATGGAGCCCGGCGGACCGCCCAGCCCGAGTTAGGAAACCGATGCTCTATCCCCTGAGCTACGCGGGACGCGGGCGGGGGTTGTCGAAAAGGTGGCAGAAAAGGTGGTGTGGCGGCGACTTTCAGGTCTTGAGGTGGTGCCAGCGGCGGTCCCCCGGCCCGGTGCGCAGCCTACGAGGGTGCTCGAGGCGTGGCTGGCGGGTTCGGGACGCGGCTCAGCCCCGGGCGGTTCCCGGGGCGGCGCTCTTAGGCGGCGTGTTCGAGCAGGGGACCGGATCGCCGGTGTTCGGCGAGGGTCAGCGAGTTCGTCATGAGGGCGAACCCGAGGAGGTTGAGCCACTGGCGGCGGTGGCCGACCGAGTGGGCACGGCGCAGGTGGAGGGTGTCGTCGAGGGCCCGGTTGATGGACTCGGCGTCTTTGCGTTGGCGGAACAGCCCGTCGAAGTCCGGGTCGGCCACGTTCACCCAGGAACCGCGACGCATCCGGGTCCTGAACGCCAAGCTGGCGGTCTCGATGCTGCTGGGCGGTGGCGCGGCCGCCTTCGGCGGAGTGGTCACCGCCGCCGCCCTCGGGCTGGCGGCGGCCTCGGGCCGCGCCCTGGAGGCAGATCTGAGCGTCGGCACCATCACCGGCTACCTGCTCTTCGTGCTCCTCAACGTCCTCGGCGCCGTCGCGCTCGGGGCGCTGCTGCAGAGCTCGGCGTCTGCCATCGCCGCCTCCTTCGCTCTTCTCGCGGCCTTTGCGTTGCTCGGCACGGCATCGACGCTGGTGTCGAACTGGATCGACATGTCCGCGACGTGGAACTGGGTGCTCGAGAACGACTGGGCTGGTCACCTGCCGGAGATCACGTTCTCGATCATCTTCTGGGTGGCGGTCCCGCTCGCCGCCGGTTTCGTGCGGACGACCCGTCGCGACGTCGGGTAGCCGGCTCGGCCGGGGGCCGGCGACCCGACGACGGGGGAACCGGGCGGGCGGGGGTTGTCGAAAAGGCGGCAGGAAAGGTGGTGCGGCGGCGATTCCTGGGGCGGTTGGTGCTGGCTGAGTGAGGAGCCGGCGGAGTTGGCGTTCGTTCCAGATGATGGGTCGGTCCAAGAGCTCGTGGCGCAGGGTGCGGACCCAGCGTTCGGCGTAGGCGTTGGCGATGGGTGCGCGGGGTGGGGTGGTGATCGGTTCGATCCCCGAGCCTTCGAACACGGCGTCGAAGGCGGGGGAGTACTGGCCGGCGCCGTCGTGGACCACGAACCGGAACGGCCTGTCGACGCTCGTCAGGAAGTTCCGGGCCGCTTGGGTGGTCCAGGCCCCGGTGGGGGTGGCGGTGTTCCCGGCCAGGTGCACCCGTCGGGTGCCGATCTCGATGAAGAACAGGACGTGGAGGCGTTGGAGGGTGGCGGTGTCGACGGAGCAGAAGTCGGTGGCGATCACGGCCCGGGCCTGGGTGCGGATGAACTGCGCCCACGTGGGCCCGGTCCGGTTGGGCGTGGGGTCGAGCCCGGCGTCGCGGAGGATCTTCCACACGCTCGAAGGGGCCACCGTGAGTCCCAGGCGGAACGGTTCGCCGTGGATGCGCCGGTAGCCCCAGGTGGAGTTCTCGCCAGCCATGCGTAGGGCGAGCCTCGGATCTCGGCGTGCACCGGCGGCCGTCCCCGTCGCGGGGCGTCGGGGTGGGTCCAGCGGCGGGCGACGAGGCGGCGGTGCCAGCCGATGACGGTGGCCGGTTGCACGATCAGGAACACGTCGCGGAGCCGGGCCCGGTCGAACGCGGTGGACAACACGGCGAGGATGGTGCGGTCGGTCTCGGTGAATGCCGGTCGGGCGACTTGGCGTTGCAGCACGAGGACCTGGTGGCGCAGGGCGAGGATCTCGGCGTCCCGCTCGTCACCGGCGGCGAACAGCCATCCAAGGCGGGACACGACCAGCCTGGTCAGAGCAGGCACGAGACACATGGCCGGCGACGGTACCGACTGCGGCACCTCGGAGCCTGACCGAAGGCGACCGCCGGCCATACCCTTGACGCTATATGCCTTGTATTCTATAGTCGGTCGATGGGATGGGAGGTCGAGTTCACCGATGAGTTCGGGGACTGGTGGGACGAGCTGACTGAGGACCAGCAGGACGCGATCACTGCCAGGGTGCAGTTGCTTGAAGAGCACGGGCCCGGTCTCGGCCGGCCGCTCGTGGACACGATCGCCGGATCCCGCCACGCCAACATGAAGGAGTTGAGAGCCAGCAAGGACGGCGCCCTGAGGGTTCTCTTCGTGTTCGACCCGCGACGGAACGCCGTGCTGTTGGTCGGCGGCGACAAGTCGGGCCAGTGGAAGCAGTGGTACGAGGTGAACATCCCGATAGCGGATGATCTCTATGACGAGCACCTACGGGAGCTCGACGAGGAAGGACTGATCTGAGATGGCGAAGACACGAAGCTTCAAGGACCTGAGCGAGCCGATTCTGGCTGACCCTGACCGGCGTGAACGGGTTCGTCGGCACCGGGTCGAGGCGATCGACGAGATCTTGCAGTACCAGCTCGACGAGCTTCGACGCGCCCGGCACATCACCCAGGAGGAACTGGCCGCCGCGCTCGGGGTCCGCCAGCCAAGCGTGTCGCGTCTCGAGCACGGCGATGACGCCAAACTCTCGACCCTGCGGGCCTATGTCGAGGCGCTTGGCGGCCGGCTCGAACTCGCTGCGGTGTTCGACGACGACGAGCGCTTCCCACTCGCCGTCTGAACCGCGTTCCCGAATTCGTCGAATCCGTTCCCGATCCGCCTGGGATCCGATGCCCCGTGGGATTTCTACCGGCCCCACGCCGGCGGGGGTCGTCGCAAAGGTGGCAGAAAAGGTGGTGCGGGGGCGACTCCTTGGGTTGTTGGCGCTGGTTGCCGGCCCATTCTCGCCGCTCATGTCGTCGAACGAGCGCTGGTTCAGGATCGACGGCACCCGGGACGCGCGTGAACGCCGATCCGAACGTGCTCGGATCGGTCGCTCTACGCAGCGAGCAGGTCAGGCTTTCGGTGCTCAGCGAGGGCGAGCGAGTTCACGCGGGTTGGGGCCAGGTGGTCTGCGGCCCGACCGCCGCCGTGGCCAGGTGCCAGGCGAACACGGGGGCGAGGAGGCCCCGCTGGGCGAGGCCCTTGCGCGGTGAGTCGGCCCGGGTGGTGACGCCGGCAGCGACGAACCCGGCCAGCGCTGCAGCGCCGAGTGCCGCGCTGGTGCGCCGGTACCAGCGCGGGCCTGGCTGCGTCGCCGCGGTGCAGGGCATGGCGATCCACAGCACGAATGTGGTGATGCTGGCGACCCCGTGCCCGACGTCGAGCGCCGTCGCGTCGGGGTCCGTCCCGGGCCGGGGGCAGTGGAGTTGGCTGGCTGGGACCAGGCCTGCGGCGATGGTGGTCAGGCCGGCGAGCCGGGCCATGCGGCGGGCGGTGGGGCTGGGGACCGGCATGAGCAGGCTGGCGGCTCCGAGCGCGAGGAACCCAGGCACCATCACCGCTGCGGACGGCTGGCCCGCAGCGGCCAGCCCGCTGACGTGGTTGGCGACATGGGAGTAGCCCGGCTGTCGGCGGGCGGCGACCACTGATGCTGCCGCGAAGGAAACCGGACCCCAGACCCCGGCGGTGCGGCGGACGATGCCCATGGCGGCCATCTTCGCAGCCCCGGTGATCCGTTTCCGTCTCGTCTGAGAGCAGGGACACCTTGCAGGTGGCGGGATCTGAGGGTCCCTCGCCTCGGTCAGGTGCCACCGACCACAGGACGAGCGTTCACGACCGGCCGGCACCTGCCGATCGGGCAGGGTCTGAGTCCTTCCATCGAGGAGCGAGGGTGACAGATCCCCGAGGTGGCCGACCGACGACTGGAGCCTCAGCAAGCGGGCCCGCACCGGACCTGCCCCCGCCGCCACCCGCTGCCGCGTCTCCGGCGTTCGTTGCCTACCTCGGCCCCGACCCCGCGCTCTCGAAGCCGTTCGGCACCGCGTTCAAGATCGGTGCCGGCCTCGTCGCGCTCGTCTCCGCGGCGCTGGCAGTTCAGTACAGGCTGCGCCGCAACCTCTGGCTGGGCGACCCAGAGGTGGTCATGAGCAACGCCTCCAATGGACGCCTGGACGCGAACGCGGCGCTCACGGGCCAGTTGATAGCGGTACGGCACGTCCTCGTGCCGATCGCGGTGCTGATGGGGGTGTTGTGGTGGGTGCGCCGACGGATGCCGCCGCCGGCCTGCTCGGGGCCGAGCCACGTCGAGCGGCCGTTGCTCCGGTCAGTGCCGGCCTGGCTGTGGGTGCTCCCGCCGCTGCTGCTCGTGCTCGGGGGCGTGCTCACCGGGTCAGCGAATGCCGGCCTCTCCGAGCCGACGTGGAGATTCGTCGACGTCATCCATCTGAACGCGCACAAGGCCGAGCTCAACACCTTGGCCTCCCTCGGGTCGCTTGCCCGCGCCGTGGCGTGGACGATGTTGCTCACCGTGCCGATCCAAGCCGAGCGGTCCCACCGAGCGCGTGTGGAGCGCTCGCGGTCGCAGCGAACCACCGCCAAGCCCTTCTGACCCATAGCGGTTCGGTGGAAGCGTTCCCGAACTCGCCGAATCCGTTCCCACTCCACCTGCGATCCCAAGGCCCGTGGGATCTCTACCGGCCCCACGCGGGCCCCGGGCCTTGGGCGCAGCGACCCTACCAACCGGTCGCAGGTACCAGCCCACGCCTGATGCGGTCGTCGGGAGTCTCCGAACCGGGCCACGAGCTGCGCCTGCTCGTCCGCAGCCGGGACAAGGCCCGAGACATGGGGGAGACCCTGGCGCCCCCGGGACTCGGCGCAGCTCGACGGGTCCCCAGTAGGTGGAACCACCCGGAAGGGGGTTGGCGGCTCCCCGCTGCCTCGACACCGCCACCTCGCGACACCTCCACGTCCTGTGCTTCATCGAGCCGCCGAGCCGCCGCCCACCGGTCAGGTCGAGGGGGATGCCTTCCTCGGCGGGCTGGTCGACTGGTTGGCGACCTCGGGCGGCATCGAGTCGCCTGACCGCGTTCCGGGCGCGGAGCGCTCCGGTCGCCTCGACCGTGTCGTCGTTACGGTGAGCGGATGGGAGCGAAGGCGCCGGCGGTGGAGCTCGAGGTGGGCGAGCGCACGGTCCGGATCTCCAGCCCCGACCGCGTCTACTTCCCCGCCTCCGGGACGACCAAGCTGGACCTGGTCGAGTACTACCTCGCCGTCGGGCCGGGCATCGTGAACGCGCTGCGGGAGCGGCCGTGCATGCTGCACCGCTTCCCCTCCGGCCTGGACGGCGACAAGGTGCACCAGAAGCGGGTGCCCGCCGGTGCCCCGCCGTGGCTCGAGACGGTCGAGGTCTTCTTCCCCCGCTACGGCCGGACAGCCGACGAGCTTTGCGTGACCGAGCTGGCCCACGTGATCTGGGCGGTGCAGATGTCGACCGTCGAGTTCCATCCCTGGAACTCGAGGCGGGCCGACGTCGAGCGGCCCGACGAGTGGCGCATCGACCTGGATCCGATGCCGGACTGCCCCCTGGACCGGACCCGGCGGGTGGCGGGGGTGGTCCACGAGGTGCTCGACGAGCTCGGTGCCGTCGGTTGGCCGAAGACGTCCGGCGGCACCGGGCTGCACGTGTACGTCCGCATCCGGCCCGAGCACGGCTTCGCCGACGTCCGTCGTGCCGCGCTGGCCTTCGCCAGCGAGGTCGAGCGCCGGGTGCCAGCCGATGTCACGACCACGTGGTGGCGCAAGGACCGGGACCCGGCCGCGGTCTTCGTCGACTTCAACCAGAACGCCCGGGACCACACGATGGCCGCCGCTTACTCGGTGCGAGGGTTACCGGCGGCGACGGTGTCGACGCCGATCACGTGGGACGAGATCGACGACGTCGAGGCGGAGGACTTCACCGTGGCGACCGTGCCGGCCCGGTTCGCCGACCTCGGCGACCTCCATGCCGGCATCGACGACACCGTCTTCGCGATCGATGAGCTGTTGGACTGGGCCGATCGTGACGAGGCGGGGGGCGAGCCCGCGACCGAACCACCGGCCACCGAGGTCTGAGCCAGCGATCGATGACGATCTGCTCTCCTTCGTCGAGAGCCGGCGGGTGCCGGCCGCCGAGTCCCTGATCGGCCGCGGCAGACGCCGGTCCCGCGGCCCCGCAGCGCGCGACCGGGATCCCGGCATCCCTGCTCGGGACTGGGTCCGGGAAGAGCACGAATCAGGCACGCCCTGCCGGCGGGCGGCGCAGCGCTCAGCCGCGGGCGAACTCGCGGAGGACGGTGCCGGGGCGGGCGCCGGTGTTGGCGCCGGCCTCGGTGACCACCACGCCGTTGACCATCGTCGCCGCGTAGCCCTGCGAACCGACCCGGAAGCGGCCGACGCCGCCGGGGAAGTCGTTCGCGTACTCGGGATAGGCGTAGGCCAGGCGCTCGGGGTCGAAGACGTTGAGGTCGGCGAACGACCCGACCCGGAGGGTGCCCCGGTCGACCAGGCCGAGCACGGCGGCCGGCTTCGCGGTGAGGCGGTGGACGGCGTCGGGCAGAGGGGCGGCGCCCTGGTCGCGGCTCCAGTAGGCGAGGTAGTGGGTGGTCGCGTCGGCGTCGCAGATCTGGCCGGCGTGGGCGCCGGCGTCGCCGAGGCCCGGGCAGACGCCGTCGAGGGCGAGGAAGTCGCCGAGGTGCTCGTGGGCATCGTTGAAGAAGGCCACGCAGAACAGCGCCCGGCCGTCGGTCTCGAGCAGGTGGTCGAGCGCGATCTCGACGGGGTGGACGCCGGCCTGCTCGGCGAGGTCGGCCAGGGTGGGGCCGACGTAGTCGGGGAGCTCGCCGGTGCCGAGGGGCCGCACCCGCTCGGCGCCGAAGCTGATGCCGTGGCGCTCGCCGTCGTCGACCAGCGCCCGCCGCGTGGCCGGGTCCTTGAGGGCGGCGACCCGCTCCTCGAGGGTGGGCAGGGCCATCAGCTCCTTCCACGCGGGGCCGTAGGCCGGGGTGAGCTGGTGGAGGCCGAGCAGGAGCCCGCTCGGCCGGGTCATCCCCAGCGCGGTGATGCGACCGGCGTCGGCGCGCACGCCGCCGAGGAAGTCGTCGTAGCGCTCGAGGATCCGCGGGACCCGGTCGGCGTTGTTGCCGAGGGCGCCGGAGAAGAGCACGTCGCCGGCCCGCCCGGCCATCTCTCGGAGCAGGTCGAACTCCTCGCGGGTCTTGGTCTCGTTGAGCACGGCCTGGAACACGCCGCCGCCGGACCGGTTCATGGCGGCGGCCACTGCGAAGAGCTCCTCGTCGGGCGCGAACGTGCCCGGCACGCAGCGGCCGTCGGGGACGCGGTGGCCGGTCAACCGCGAGGTGGAGAAGCCCACCGCACCGCCGGCGACGGCGTCTTCGACGATGGCGCCGATCCGGTCGAGCTCGGCCGGGGACGGCGCCTCGTCGCCGAGCGATCGCTCGCCCATCACGTGGTACCGGACCGCGCAGTGGCCGACCAGGCCCACGACGTTCAGCGCCGGGCGCATGCGTTGGACCGAGTCGAGGTACTCCGGATAGGTCTCCCAGTCCCACGGCAGCGCGCCGAGGATCGCCTCGTGGGGGATGTCCTCGACGCTCTCCATCATCTCGGCCAGGTAGCGGCGCTCGTCGGGCGCGGCGGGGGCGAAGGCCACGCCGCAGTTGCCGATCAGCGCGGTGGTGACGCCGTGCCACGACGACGACGTCATGCAGGGGTCCCAGGCGATCTGGGCGTCGAGGTGGGTGTGGAGGTCGACGAAGCCGGGGGTGACGACGAGGCCAGTGGCGTCGATCGTCGACGTCCCCGTCGCCTCGCCCAGGTCGCCGATCGCGCTGATGCGGTCCCCGTCGATGGCCACGTCGGCGCGGACGCCGCCGGCACCGGTGCCGTCGAGCACGGTGCCGCCCGTGATGACGACGTCGTGGATGGTGGTCGCGTCGGACACGAGGTCCTCCCCCCGGTTCGCGGTTCGGTCGATGCCGCTGCTGCGGGTCCCATCATCGCCCAGCGGCTCCACGATCGTCGCAGCCGGGCCAAGATGGGGCCATGACATCGACCGCGGGGGCGGCGTACCGGGCCCTGCTCGACGAGCTGATCGGGCTCGGCGAGTGGCTCGACGCCCAGGACCTGAACGACCAGGACCGGGCCGAGGGGTTCCGCCACCTGGGGCACCTCCTGGCGGTGGGGCTCGACCACCACTTGGAGAGCGACCCGGAGCGGCCGCTGTTCACCCGCATCGTCTCGCCCTTCCGCAAGATGCAGGGCGACAACCCCGACGCCGTCTACTTCTGGACCAAGATCCGGGGCGACCGCGAGTACCGCATCACCGGACAGAACACCGGCGAGGGCTACCTCTCCTTCACCGTCCACGGCGGGGACCCGAACGACGCCAACGCCGAGCGGGTCATCGCCGACGTGAACGAGACGTCCCTCGTCCACGCGGCGGACGGGGCGAGCTACGAGATCACCGTCAGCCCCGACCCGAAGCCCGAGGGGTTCGAGGGCAACTGGTTGCAGACCGCGCCCGACGCCCACTCGATCGTGACCCGCCACTACTTCGAGCGGCCCGACCCCGCTGCCGCCGATCCCGACGTGCACGTCGTCCTGCGCATCGAGCCCGTGGAGGACCCCGGGCCGGCGCCGACCTGGACCCAGGACGCGATCGCCGAGCGACTGGCGGCGGTCGCCACCTTCGTCGCCTCCAAGACCTCGGGCATGACGCCGCCGACCGAGATGCCCGACATCCCCTTCGTGTCCCGGACCCCCAACGAGCTGCCGCAACCCTTCAGCTTCCGCGACGCGGGCATCGACGTGCTCGGCGCGGTCGACGCGCACTACTCGATGGGCCCCTACGACCTCGGCGAGGACGAGGCCCTCGTGCTGGAGGGGACCATCCCGCCGGCCGCCTTCGTGAACGTGATGCTCTGGAACAAGCACATGCAGACCTACGAGTACCGGTCGCACCAGACCTCCCTGAACCGGACGCAGCTCGATCTCGGCGCCGACGGCAGCTACCGGATCGTGATCGCCAACCGCGACCCCGGCGTCCCCAACTGGCTCGACACCGAGGGCCACGCCAGCGGGTCGATCTTCTGGCGGTTCTTCCTCGCCGACGAGCGCCCGAGCCCCATCGCCTGCTCCGTGGTGCCCATCAGCGAGCTCTGACCAGCGTCAGCCGCCGCCGGCCTGCTGGCGGCCTCGCTCCATGACCGCCTGGCGCCGGGCCTCGACCTCGCCGGGCCGTGTGGCCAGCTCCGCGAACCAGGCGTCCGACACCGCGGTCTCGTTGCGCCAGGCGTCGGCGCCGGCGCCGAGCTGGTTCTCGGCGTAGGTCCGCAGGATGCGGCGGACGCCGGCCTGGTCGTTCGAGACGATGTCGGCGGCCAGTACCCGGCAGCGGGGGAGCAGCTCGTCGTGGGGGACCACCTCGTTGACCAGCCCCCACGCCAGCGCGGTCGGGGCGTCGAGGAAGTTGCCGGTGATCGACAGCTGGCGGGCGCGGCGCACGCCGACGGCCTCGGGCAGGAGGACGGTCAGCCCCCACCCGGGCTGCACGCCGATGCGGCAGTGGGTGTCGGCGAAGCGGGCCCGCTCGGAGGCGATGAGCAGGTCGCAGTTGAGCGCCAACTCGAAGCCGCCGGTGACCGCCACGCCGTTGACGGCGCCGATGATGGGCTTGCTCACGGTCGGGAACGGACCGGGGCGGGTGTCGAGCGCGCCGGCGTCCGCCGCCGGATCCTCGGACTCGGCGCCCAGCCCGGGGATGGCGTTCGCGGCGCCGAGCTCCTTCAGGTCGACGCCGGCGCAGAAGGCCGGGTCGGCCCCCGTGAGGATGACGACGTCGACGTCCGGGTCGGCGTCCGCGTGCATCACCAGCTCGGGCAGGAGCCTGATGACCTCCCGGGACAGCGCGTTGCGGGCCTCGGGGCGGTTGAGGGTGATGGTGGCGACCCGGTCGGCCACCTCGTAGAGGACGACGTCGGACATCGCGGCGGTCTACCACGCCTGCTGTGCCTGCGAAGCCCGACGGGACGGTGCGAGGTCGACAAGTGGGGTGCGGAGCCGAGAAGATCGGCGCCACGAATCGCCCCGACCGAGCGGTTCGTTGCATCCGTCGCTTCGTCCCAGGAGGGTCCCATGTCCGAACCGCTCGTGCTGGTGGAGGCCGAGGGCCCCGTGCTGGTCGTCACCATCAACCGTCCCGAGAAGAAGAACGCCGCCAACGCCGAGGTGCTCTGCCGGCTGTACGACGCCTGGGTGCGCCTCGACGCCGACGACGACCTGCGGGTGGCGATCCTCACCGGCAAGGGCGACACCTTCTGTGCGGGGATGGACCTCGGCGAGATCGGGCGCCTGCAGGCCGGCGTGGTGGACAACGAGTGGCTCCAGCGCTTCAAGGACGAGCCCGAGGTCATCCTCGGCGGGTGGCTGAAGACGTACCGACCCACCAAGCCCGTGATCCTCGCCGCCGAGGGCTACGCCCGGGCCGGTGGCACGGAGATCCTCCAGGGCACCGACATCCGGGTGGCGGGGGAGAGCGCCGTGTTCGGGGTGACCGAGGTGCAGCGGGGCCTGTTCCCGATGGCCGGCTCGGCGGTGCGGCTGCGGCGCCAGGTCTCCTATGCGGTGGCGGCCGAGATGCTGCTGACCGGCGAGGACATCACGGCCCAGCGGGCCTACGAGCTGGGGCTCATCAACGACGTGGTGCCCGACGGCACCGCGTTGGACCGGGCCCGGGAGATCGCGGGGCGAATCGCCCGCAACGGCCCGCTGGCGGTGAAGGCCATCCTCGCCACGCTGCGCGAGACCGAGGCGATGACCGAGGAGGACGCCTTCGGGATCGAGATGCAGCACGGCATGGTGGTGATGGGCTCCGAGGACGCCCGGGAGGGTCCCCGGGCGTTCCTCGAGAAGCGCGACCCCAACTTCGTGGGCCGCTGATCCTCGCCCCGGTCCTTCGGCGATCGCTGAGGGCGGCTTCTCAGGTGGCCTTCAGGTCGGCGACGTAGCGTCGCCGGCCATGAAGCTGCGGACGCTCCTCCTCGTGCTCGGTGCCGGCCTGGCCCTCGTCGCCATGGCCTGCTCGTCGTCTTCCTCGACCTCGATCTCGGCCGACCCGACGACGACCGCGGCGGAGGCGGGCGCGGCCACGACCGAGGCGTCGCCGTCGACGACCGCCGACGCCACCGAGACCTCGGCGCCGGTGAGCTTCACCGCCGAGGTCTGGGCCGACAACTGGTTCTCGCTCACCGTCAACGGCGAGGCGGTGGCGGAGGACAGCGTGCCCATCACCACCGAGCGGTCCTTCAACAGCGAGACCATCGACTTCGAAGCGACCTACCCCCTCACCCTCGCCGTCGTCACGAAGGACTTCAAGGAGGACGACAGCGGCCTCGAGTACATCGGCACGCCGCAACAGCAGATGGGCGACGGTGGGTTCATCGCCCAGATCACCGACAACGCCACGGGTGAGGTCGTCGCGGTGACCGACGGGTCCTGGCAGGGGCTGGCCATCCAGCGGGCCCCGTTGAACACGGAGTGCGAGTCGTCGTCGGACCCGGCGACCGAGTGCCAGTCCGAGAGCCTCGACGAGCCGGACGGTTGGACCGACGCCGACTACGACGACGGCGACTGGGAGGTGGCCACGGTGTACACCGCCGACCAGGTGCAGCCGAAGGAGGGCTACGACCAGATCGCCTGGGACGCCGACGCCCAGCTCATCTGGACCTCCGACCTGAACGTCGACAACACCATCCTCTGGCGGGCCACGGTGCCGGCGCCCGAGGGCTGACCAGAGGGGCCGCCCGGCCCCCTCTGGTCAGGCGACGACGACCCGCACGCGGGCGACGTTCTGGACCCGGGCGAAGGGAGTGGTGGCGTCGCCGTCGCGCTGGGCGGTGACCCGCAGGGCCGGGAAGTAGGTGCCGGGCGCGTCGAACGAGCAGTTGCGCTCGATGACGACGGCGTCAGCGGGGGTGATCTCGGTGGCGTCGGCCAACGTGCCGTCGGCGCCGAGGTCCCACTCGACGGCGACGACCGGCCCCATGCCCGGTGCGGCCTCGGCCGTCGCCTGCAGGTGCACCGCGTCGCCCACGCCGACGTCCGCCCGATCGTTCCCGTTTGCGGTCATCGAGACGACGGGCTGCACGCCGTGGCGGTCGGCTGCTGCCTCCGGCACCACCACCTGGCCGTCGAGGACCTCGTAGGCGGTGGTCGGTGCCGGCGCCACCCCGCGCTCGACCCAGGCGCTCAGGTCGCGCAGGGCCTGGTGCAGCACCCCCAGGTAGGGGACGGTGCGGACCGGGTCCTCTTGGGCCTCGTCGTCGCCGTGCAGCGCGTTGTCGACGTACCAGAGGCGGAAGCGCTCGTCGGTGGCCTCGCCGAGGTGTTCGACCACCCGGTCGTGGTACCAGGCGGCCTGCCAGGGGAACGCCTCGCGGTCGAGCAGGCAGGACACGACGATCATGTGGCCCGCGAAGTCACCCGTCTGCACCGTGCCCGAGGCGTGCTGTGCGAAGAGCGGTCCGAGCAGCAGTGGCCTCTGCGGGTAGGTCGGCGTGCCGTCCGGGTTCCGGAACTGGTCCCACGCCGCGAACTCGGGGCCCGGCACCTGGTGGCGGTGGTAGGTCTGGGCGGCGAGGAACCCGCGGTTGTCGAGCTCGACGTCGTCGCCGGCCCGCAGGGCCGCGAGCGCCTCGTCGCCGCCGGGCCCGAGCACGGCCACGTCCCCGACCACGGCGACCACCGCCAGTCGGGCGCCGGCGCTCTCCCCGCTGTGCACGTACAGGTCGGCGCCGTCCACCACCGGGCCGGGGTCGCTCGACAGCTGGAGCGCCACCGGGGCACCGCCGCCCTGCCACGAGGCGTCCACGCCGCTGCGCAGCTGGCCCGGGGGCAGACCGACCCGAACCTCCAGGGCGGCCGCCGCGTCGGCGTCGAGCACGGCGGCCACCTGGCAGCGGTGGCGGACGACGTCGGGGGTCACCACCGCCGGCCGGTCGTGGCCCAGGTAGCCCGGCTCGCGCCAGAAGTCGTCGAAGTAGGCGGCGTCGGCGAGGCGCAGGCCGCCGTAGAGGAGGGGGAAGGCGTGCATCCCCATGGTGCGGTGGCCGAACCACGAACGCGGTGGGAAGCCGAGGCGGGTCACCTCCTGCAGGGCTTCGGCTTCGCGCACGCCGAGGGTGGCGTAGGGGTCACCGCTCCCGCCGGGTTCGAGTGCGTCCACGATCTCGTCGAGGCGGTGGCGCAGCATCCGCTGGGCGTGCATGCGCACGGTGAAGCAGTTGGGGATGGCCATGGGCGACCCGATGACGTACGGGACGAACCCGTCCCACACGCCGACGGTGTTCTCGGCGCAGCCGATGGTGCGGTAGCCGCCGCCGCTGCCCCCGTAGGCGTAGCCGAAGGCCCGGTGCTCGCCGTACTGCTCCGCGGCCAACCGGCGCGAGTGGCGGGCGGCGGCGGCGTGGGCGCGGTAGGCGCCGACGGTGGGGTCCGCGTCCGAGCCGGGGGTCGCCACCGCCCCGCCGCCGTTGGTCTCCACGAAGAAGGCGCCGCTGGTGACGGAGAACCCGATCTTGTCCTCGGCCCCGACGCCGCCCTGGGCGAGGTCCTCCCGGTCGGGGACCGGGGTGAGGTGCTGGAAGAAGCGCCCGTCGTAGCGGTCGGCCGGGGGGAGGTACACCGAGAACCGGGTGTCCGTCCCGGTGAAGCCACCGTGGACGTAGCGGTGGCGCACCGGCTCTTCCCGCCACTCGTCGCGGTCGACGTAGGGCTCGGCGAAGAGGGCGTCGACCGCGGGGTCGTCCCCCGCGTCGGCGGCGGCGGGCTCGGCGGCGTCGGGAGGGGTCACGGCGGGCGTCCTTGGGGTGCGCGAACGAGGTGCGCGAGAGACTAGAACCAGATTCTCGGGCGCGGGCGCGGGTGGGTTCGCGGCGACCGCGCCGCCCTGTGGACGAGGATGGGCGGGTGGACCTCGCCGGGCGGCGAGCGGACGAAGGGTGGCGACGGATGATCGATCGAACGCAGTTGGCCGAGGGGCTCGAGGCCGAGCGCCGCCTCTACGCGGAGCGCAACCCCGAGTCCCGGCGGGCCGCGTCGGAGGCGACCCACCTCTTCGGCGGCGTGCCCATGACGTGGATGGCCAAGACCGCCGGCGGGTTCCCGCTGTTCCTCGACCGGGCGTCAGGGGCGCGGGTGACGACGCTCGACGGCCACGAGCTCGTCGACTTCTGCCTCGGGGACACCGGGGCGATGGCGGGGCACTCGCCGCCGGCCACGGTCGCCGCGGTGCAGGCCCGCTACGGCGACCTCGGCGGCGCCACGGCCATGATGCCGACCGAGGACGCCGCCGCGGTGGCCGCCGAGCTCACCCGGCGCTTCGGGGTCAGCTCGTGGAGCTTCGCCCTGACCGCCACCGACGCCAACCGCTGGGCCCTGCGACTGTGCCGGGCCCTGACCGGCCGGCCCAAGGTGCTGGTGAACGCGTGGTGCTACCACGGCACCGTCGATGAGTCCCTGATCGTGACGTCACCGTCGGGGCCCGTGCCCCGGCCGGGCAACGTCGGGGCACCCTGCCCGGTGACCGAGAGCAGCCGGGTCGCCGAGTTCAACGACCTCGACGCCCTCGAGGCCGAGCTCGGCCACGGCGACGTGGCCGTCGTGCTCATGGAGCCGGCCCTCACCAACATGGGCATCGTCCTTCCCGAGGACGGCTACCTCGACGGCGTCCGTCGCCTCACCCGCGAGGCGGGGACGCTCTTGATCATCGACGAGACCCACACGCTCTCCGCCGGCCCCGGCGGCTGCACCCGGGCGTGGGGCCTCGATCCGGACATCGTCACCCTCGGCAAGGCGGTCGCCGGCGGCATCCCCATCGGGGCCTACGGGCTGCGGGCCGACCTGGCCGAGCGCCTCCTGTCGCGTGACGACCTCGACCTGGTCGACACCGGCGGCGTCGGGGGCACCCTCGCCGGCAACGCGCTCTCGCTGGCGGCGGCCCGGGCGACCCTCGAACAGGTGCTGACCGAGGATGCCTTCACGACCATGATCGCCCTCGCCACCCGCTACCACGAGGGGGTGGAGCGCATCATCGCCGCCCACGGTGTGCCGTGGTCGGCGAGCCAGCTCGGGGCCCGATCGGAGCACCGCTTCACGGCGCCGGCACCCCGCAACGGCACCGAGTCCCACGCCGCCACCGACGTCGACCTCGAGGACTACCTGCACCTCTACCTCGTGAACCGGGGTGTCCTGCTGACGCCGTTCCACAACATGGCCCTCATGTGCCCGGCCACCACCGAGGCCGACGTCGACCTCCACCTCCGCATCTTCGACGAGGCGGTCGCGTCCCTCACCTGAGGGCGCCGTCGGTGCCCCCGATCGCCGGTGCACGTTAGGTTCCGGCCATGGCACGCGAGGTGGTGACGGGGTACTGCTGGCCGCAGTCGGTGGCGACGGGGGAGCAGGTCGGCCTGCACCTGTCGTCGTCGAGCGGTCGGCCCGTGCGGGTCGAGGTGGCCCGCGTCGGCGGGACGCGCGAGGTGGTGTTCCGCGACGAGGCCGTCGCCGCCGGCGAGCACGCCACGCCCCCCGACGCGTCGTCGCAGGGCTGCCGGTGGCCCACCGCCCTGACCCTCGACGTCGATCTGACGTGGCGATCCGGGTACTACGAGGTGGTCCTCGAGATCGACGTGGGGGAGAAGGTGCGGCGCTCCCACGCCTTCTTCGTGGTGCGCCCGCCGTCCGGCACGCGCATCGTGCTCGCCCTGTCCACCAACACCTGGCACGCCTACAACGACTTCGGCGGCCCGAACCTGTACACGGGCGGCACCCAGGTGGCCCTGCAGCGGCCGATGGCCCCCGGCTACCTGTACAAGCCGCCGGGCAAGGGCCGACGGGTGACGGGGACGGGCGCGCCCGACCCCCAGAACGCCGCCCACGTCGGGTACCTCACCCTCAACCACCTGTCTGGCTACGCCGGCTCGGCGGGCTGGCCCGACTGGGAGCTGCCCTTCCTCGCCTGGGCCGAGCGCGAGGGCTTCACGATCGGCGTGTGCACCAACGCCGACCTCGAGGAGCACCCCGAGGTGCTCGACGGCGCCGCGCTGTACCTGTCGGTGGGCCACGACGAGTACTGGTCCGCGGGCATGCGCGACACGGTCGAGGACTTCGTCGCCCGAGGTGGCAACGCCGCGTTCTTCTCGGGCAACACCTCGCTCTGGCAGGTGCGCCTCGAAGGGGACGACCGCGACGTGATGGTCGGGTACAAGGGCTTCTACAAGCGGGATCCGCTGATGGGGACCGACCGCCAGGCCGAGGTCACCACCCTCTGGTCCGACGTGCTCCTCGAGCGCCCGGAGAACCACATGACCGGTGTGTCGTTCACCCGCGGCGGCTATCACCGCATCGGTCGCAACGTCACGTCCGGCCTCGGTGGCTACACCGTGCACCGGGCCGGCCACTGGCTCTTCCATGGCACCGGCCTCGGCTACGGCGACGTCCTCGGTGCCGGCGCGACCGTGGTGGGCTACGAGTGCGACGGCTGCACCTTCACCTACCGCGACGGGTTGCCGTACCCGACCGGCGAGGACGGGACGCCGGCCAGCTTCGAGATCCTCGGCACCTGCCCGACGCAGCACTTCACCCGGGAGACCGCGCCGCGACCGCCGGCGCCCGGCGAACCCAGCGAGCTCGAGTACCTCGCGTCGCGCGTCTTCGGGACCCGCGACCCGGCGGCGATGGAGCGCATCCGCCACGGCCACGCCGTGCTGGGGGCCTACACGAACGAGGCCGGCGCCACCGTGATCACGTCGGGGTCGACCGACTGGGCCCACGGCCTCGCCGAGCGCGACGCGCAGATCGAGCAGATCACCTGCAACGTCCTCACCCGCCTGGGGGAGTGACGGCGATCGGGTACATCGTGACGGGCGGAATGGCAGTACGTTCCCTCTCATGGTCAAACCGCCCAATCGGACGAGCGAAGCCGGCCGCCCGCGGCTTTCGAGAGCGGTCTACGAAGAGAACCTCCAACGCCTGCAGCGTGAGCTGGTCAAGCTGCAGGGCTGGGTTCGAGCCGAGGGACTGAAGGTCTGCGTGCTCTTCGAGGGCCGGGACGCCGCCGGGAAGGGCGGGACCATCAAGCGGATCGCCGAGCGCACGAACCCCCGCATCGTCCGGGTGGTCGCGCTGGGCACACCGACCGAGCGCGAGAAGAGCCAGTGGTACTTCCAGCGCTACGTCGCGCAGCTGCCCGCAGGTGGTGAGATCGTGCTGTTCGATCGCTCCTGGTACAACCGCGCGGGCGTCGAACACGTCATGGGCTTCTGCACCGAAGAGGAGTACACGGAGTTCCTGCGGTCGTGCCCCGAGTTCGAGCAGATCATCATCCGTTCGGGCGTCATCCTGATCAAGTACTGGTTCTCGGTGAGCGACCAGGAACAAGAGCGGCGCTTCCAGGATCGCATCAACCGGCCCGAGAAGCGCTGGAAGCTCAGCCCGATGGACCTCGAGTCCCGCGCTCGTTGGGCGGACTACTCGCGTGCCAAGGACGAGATGTTCCGCTTCACCGACACCAAGTTCTCACCGTGGTGGGTGGTGGATGCCGACGACAAGCGTCGCGCTCGGCTCAACTGCATCAGTCACCTGCTCAGCCAGGTTCCCTATGAGGACGTCACCTCGGCGCCGCTCGAGCTCCCGCCTCGGGGCCCCGAGAACTACGTCCGCCCTCCCGTCGAGGACCAGACCTTCGTGCCCGGGGTGTTCTGACGGCACGGTTGGGCACCTCACCGCCCCTGGTCACGGTGGGTCTCGGTCCGACCGCGCCGGCGTCATCGGCTTCCGGCGTGGTCCCGCCTGCGCCTCCGTTGGCTCGCCGGGAACAGGGTGCCAGGCGAGGGGGTTGCGCGTGACCGTGACGACGCTGTTCGAGTTCGACAACACCTACCGCCGCGACCTGGCCGAGCTCGGGATCGAGTGGAAGGCGGCACCGGCGCCCGAGCCCCACCTCGTGGTGCTGAACGACGCCCTGGCCGTCGAGTTGGGCGTCGACCCCGCCGCCCTGCGCTCCGACGAGGGCGTGGCGGTGCTGGCGGGCAACGCCGAGCCGGCCGGGTCCGAGCCGATCGCCATGGCCTACGCCGGCCACCAGTTCGGCGGGTACTCCCCGCGACTCGGCGACGGTCGTGCGCTCCTGCTCGGCGAGACCGTCGACCGCTCCGGCGCCCGTCGTGACGTGCACCTCAAGGGCTCCGGGCGCACGCCCTTCGCCCGTGGCGGCGACGGCAAGGCCGTCCTCGGGCCGATGCTGCGCGAGTACCTCTTCGCGGAGGCCATGCACGCCCTCGGGGTGCCCACCACTCGGGCCCTCGCCGTGGTCACCACGGGCGAGCAGGTGTTCCGGGACGGCCCTGAGCCCGGCGCGGTCCTGACCCGGGTGGCGTCCAGCCACCTGCGGGTCGGCACCTTCGAGTACGCCGCCCGCCTCGACGACCCCACCCTGGTGCCCCGCCTGCTCGACCACGCCATCGCCCGCCACCACCCCGAGGCCGCAGAGGCCGAGCGGCCCGCGCTGGCCTTCCTCGACGCGGTGGTGGAGGTGCAGGCCGCGCTCGTCGCCCGGTGGATGCTGGTGGGCTTCATCCACGGTGTGATGAACACGGACAACACCACCATCTCGGGCGAGACCATCGACTACGGCCCGTGCGCCTTCCTGGACCGCTTCGACCCGGCCACGGTGTTCAGCTCGATCGATCACGGCGGGCGCTACGCCTACGCCAACCAGCCCCCGATCGTGCAGTGGAACCTGGCCCGCCTCGCCGAGACCCTGCTGCCCCTCATCGACGACGACGCCCAGGCCGCCACCGACGCGGCCATGGCGGTGCTGCTCGCCTTCCCCGACCGCTACGAGCAGCACTGGACGACGGGCATGGCCGCGAAGCTCGGGCTCGAAGGGGCCGCGGGCGGCGACCTCCACCTGGCCGACGGCGAGCTGTTCCGGGACCTCCTCGCCCTGCTGCACCAGCGACGGGTCGACTACACCTCGGCCTTCCGGGCCCTCGCCGAGGTGCTCCGGGGCGACGACGGCCCCGCCCGGGCGCTCCTCGCCGACCCGGCGCCCGTGGCCGCAGAGGACGAGGTGCCCTCGGACGCCGTCCTGGACGGATGGCTGGCCCGCTGGCGCCGCCGGGTGGACGACGGCGCCGGCGGTCGGGACGTGCACGCGGTGGCCGACGCGATGGACGCCACCAACCCGCTCTACATCCCCCGCAACCACCTGGTGGACGAGGCGCTGGCGGCGGCCACGGCCGGCGACCTGGCTCCCTTCGAGGCCCTCCTGGCCCGGGTGACCGACCCCTTTGTCGAGCAGCCGGTCGCGGCGCGCTACGCCCAGCCGGCACCCGAGGGCTTCACCGAGACGTTCCAGACCTTCTGCGGCACCTGAGCGCCGGCGCGCCCGTGCTCAGGTGAAGTCCGAGCCGCCGTCGACGTTGATGTTGGCGCCGGTCATGTACGTGTTGCGGGCCGAGGCGGCGAAGGCGATCAGGGGCCCGATCTCGGACGGGTCCGCGGCCCGGTCGAGGAAGACGTGGTGGCCGAAGCCCTCGCCGATGAAGCGCATGACGTCGTGCAGGTCGTCCACGTCGACCCCGCCCATGGCCCGCAGAGCGTCCTTGAACGACTCGGACGCGAAGGTCCCGGGGCTCACCGTGTTCACGAGGATGCCCTCGGGGGCCAGGGTCTGGGCCAGGTTCTTGGTGACGCTGGTGAGGGCGGACTTCGCCGCCGTGTAGGCGATCAGCGGCGGCGACTGGCGCTTGGTCGACATCGCCGACACGTTGACGATGCGCGCCCACGCGGCGCGGCGCAGGTAGGGGAGCGCGGCGCGCACCGTCCGCACCGAGCTGAGGGTCACGCCGTTGACGACCTCCAGCCAGTCCTCGTCGGTGGCGGTCTCGAAGCTCTTCAGGCCGGCGAAGGGACCGGCCGCGTTGACCAGGGCGTTGAGGTGGCCCCACCGCTCGCCGAGCTGCTCGACGGCGGCGGTCACCGAGGCGCCGTCGAGGAGGTCGGTCGAGATGCCGACCGCATCGGGTGAGCCCAGCGCGGTCAGGGCCGCGACGGCGTCGTCGAGGGCGTCCTGCGATCGGGCCAGCACCGCGACGCGGGCGCCGTCGGCCGCGAAGCAGTCGGCCGCGGCCCGGCCCATGCCGGTGGTCCCGCCGGCGACGACGACGGTGGCGTTGGTGAGTCCGAGGTCCATGGGTGGGTGCTCCTTTTCGTTCAGGTCGAGGGGGGTCAGGCCGTCGGCGAGGGGGCGAAGCGGTCGTTGTAGAACGCGAACTGCGCCCGCAGCTCGTCGAGGTCGATGCCGTACTGCTCGGGGGTGTAGTCGTGGGTGCCGTGCTTGTCGGCCGGGTTCGCCTCCCACCAGGCCCGCATCCGGTCGGCGACCTCGTCGGTGAGGTCCTCGCCCAGCCACGCGTAGAGGCGCTCGACGGCGGGGATCGGATCGGGACGCATCTCGGCGAAGCCGATGTCGAAGAAGCGGTCCTCCCCGCCGGCGTCCCGGTAGGCCAGGGCCTTGCGCAGGGCGCGCTCCCAGTAGGCGGCCTGGTTGGCCGCGAAGTCCGGCGCCAGCGGCCCGGTGCGCAGGTACTCCGAGGTGGCGTCGAGGAGGCTGACCACCGAGGGGATCACCTGGGCGATGTCGCGGTGGGTCATCACGAAGCGGGCGTCCGGGTACACCTCGAGCAGCGCGGGGAGCGAGTCCATGTGCGGCGGCGCCTTCAGGCGCCACGGCCGGGTGGGGAACTTCCACTGCAGCAGCTTCAGGACCCGCTCGTGGTAGCGGTAGGCCGAGCCCATGTCGCAGGTCGCCAACCAGGCCTCGTAGTGCCGGTTGTCGCCGAGGGCACCGAACATGACCGTGCGGAAGTCGAGGGCCAGGAGCTGGAGGCACTCGGTCGGGCCCGTCGGCGACGTCGGCAGCATCGTCTTGAACTTCGGGGCCATCTGATCGATCAGGGCCATCGCCGCGGCGGTCGCGGCGATGCGCGGGTCCGTGTCGTACGTGGCGGGGTCGGGCGGCGGCGTGGGTGAGCCGCTCTCCCAGGCGAGGAGCGAGCGGGCCCGTGGGTCCTCGCCGAGGAGGCAGCCGAGGGCGGTCGAGCCGGTGCGGGGCAGTCCCAGCCCGAACAGGGGCGGGAGGATCTCCTGGTCGTCGATCTCGGGGTGGCGGGTGTACCAGTCCTCGACCTCGAGCCGGGTGACGAGCAGACCGACGGCCTGGTCCCGGAGCACCGCCGTGCCCAGCTCGTTGAAGGTGCCGGCGGCTTCGGCGCCGTCGAGCAGGGCCACCAGCCCGTCGTGGAAGGACTCGTCGCCGAGGTCCGTGAGCCCGGCCTTCGCGCGCGCCTCGGCGATCACCTCATCGGCGGTCGACATCGATTCCCCCCGTTGGTCTCGTGCGGCGTGGATGGCCGGGCCTCAGCCCGTGGCGGTGGTGATGGAGCGAGCCGAGATCCCGGCGAAGCTGCGCAGGTCCGCCAGCAGGACCTCGGGCTCGGGATGCGGGAACAAGTAGTGCGAGTAGGCGAGGCGCAGGAAGAGCTCGGCGGCGCCGCTGGGCGACAGGTGCCCGAGGCGCACGGCGGGCACGGCGGACATCGCGTCGCCCACGATGCGCACGAAGGCCTCGGTCTGGGGCTCGAGCGAGGTGGCCAGCGAGTGGAGGGCGAAGGCGGGGTCGGCACCGATCGGGTCGGGACCCATCAACCCGTCGAGGTAGGTCACCAGGCACCGGACCGCGGCGTCGAGCTTGCGGCCGCTGCTGCCCTGCGCCTCGACGGCAGCCCCGAGCCGGGCGATGTAGAGCTCCTCCTCGTAGACCGTGAGCGCCTCGAGCAGCGCCTCCTTCGAGGGGAACCAGCGGTAGAGGGTGGGTCGCGACACCTCGGCGGCGGCGGCGACGGCCGACATCGTGAAGCGCTCGGGCCCGCGCTCGGCGATCACCCGGCGGGTCGCGGCCAGGATGGCGTCCACGCTGGTGGCTCGCGCCGTGGCCCCCTCACCCATCAGCTCGTGGGCCCCAGTGAGTACGCGCCCGTCTGGGGGTGGTGGTACCAGCCGCCGGCGGCGTGGGTGCCCCCGTCGACGTGGAGGGTCTCGCCGGTGACGTAGCTGGACAGGTCCGAGGCGAGGAAGACGGCGGCGCCCGCCATCTCGTCGACGTGTCCGGGCCGCCCCATCGGCACGGTGTGGCGGATCCCCTCCTCCGCGCCAGGCGGCATGACCGCCCGGATCCCTTCGGTGATCGTGATGTCGGGGGCGAGCGCGTTCACCCGGATGCCGTGCGGGGCCAGCTCCAGCGCGGCGGTCTTCGTGTAGTTGATGACGCCCGCCTTCGCGGCGGCGTAGGCGGCGTACCCCGGCGCCGCCCGCACGCCCTCGATCGAGGTCACGTTCATGATGCTGCCCCCGACCTCCGCGTCGACCATCGAGCGCGCCACCCGTTGGGTGCACAGCAGCACGTGCTTGAGGTTCGACCGGTAGAGCGCGTCCCAGCCGTTCTCGCTGGTCTCGAGGATGCCGGACCAGAACACGCCGCCGGCGTTGTTGACGAGGATCGACACCTGCCCCAGCTCGGCGGTGGTCCGGGCCAGGGCTTCGTCGACGGCCGAGCTCTCACGCACGTCGGTGGGGACGCCCAGCGCCCCGATCTCCTCGGCGGCCGCCGCGCAGGTCTCGGCGTCCTTCTCCCAGATCGCGACCCGTGCGCCGAAGGCGGCCAGGCCGGCCGCGATGCCGCGGCCGATGCCCGACCCGGCGCCGGTGACCACGGCCACGCGGCCGTCGAGCAGGACCGCGGACGGTTCGATGGCCATGGCCGGCGAGGCTAGTCCGATCTCGCGCCGACCTTTACACGAAATGGCCAGAGTGTTAAGCCAGTGCGGCTGGCCGATGAGCGAAGGGCTCGAGCCGCGGGGGAGGCGCTGACCGATGGACGAGACCGCCCAGGACGACGGCGCCAGCACGGACGACGTCGTGCAGCAGGACGTCGTGCAGCAGGTCGTCGACGGCACCGCCTGGCGCGAGTTCTGCGCCCTGCTCGCCGACGCCGGGGAGTCGATCCTCGCCGCCGGCAACCCGGAGGACCCTCTCGACCGGGCCGAGGGGTTCCGCATGCTCACCCGCCTGATGCGGGGCTCGCTGGAGAGCTTCCTCGAGCACGCCCAGCCCCGGCACCCGCAGCTGATCTGTACCTGCCACGAGACCATCAAGATCGTCGGCGAGAACCCGGACAACCACTACCTCGGCGCGTCGCTCGACGGGAAGTACGACTACCGCATCTGGGGCACACGCGGGGAGGCGAAGTGGATCAGCTTCAACCTCTTCTCCGGCGCCGGCTTCGGCGGTGGCGGCCCGGGCACCGGCGCCACCCTGCACGAGGAGCACATGCACATCGAGCCCGACGGCTCGTTCGAGGTGATCATCTCCCAGACCGAGCACCCCGGGAACTGGCTGCGGTCCGAGGCCGACACCCGCTCGATCGCCATCCGTCAGACGTTCCTGGACAAGCGCGGCCAGGAGCACGCCGACCTGCACATCGAGCGCATCGGCGACCAGGGCGCCACGCCCCCGGACCCGCTCACCCCGGAGGCGCTCCACCAGGCACTCACCATCGTCGGCCACTACACGAAGATCGTGGCCGGGATCGGGGCGCAGTGGGCCGTGCGCCAGGCGCAGTGGCCCAACGTGTTCACCGACGAGGCCGAGGACGACCTCACCGACAAGTTCAAGGACCCCCAGATCAAGTGGCACCAGGCCTACTTCGACCTGGGCGAGGACGAGGCGTTGGTGGTGGAGGTCGTCCCTCCGGCGTGCGACTACTGGATGATCGCCCTCCACAACCACTGGATGGAGACGCTCGACTACGTCAACCACCAGTCCACGCTGAACTGCCACTCGGCGACCCTCGAGCCGGACGGGAGCGCCCGCTTCGTGGTCGCCCATCGCGACCCGGGCGTGGCCAACTGGCTCGACACCGCCGGCCACCGCCACGGCACCGTCGGCGTGCGCTGGGTCGGCCCCGACGTGGTGGACGTGCTGCCGAGCACCCGGGTGGTGGCGCTGTCGGAGCTGGCATGAGGCGGTCCGGCGCGTCGGTGGTCGGCACCCCGCACCCCTAGGCTCGACCCCGATCCGGGCGCAGAGCGAGGGGGTGAGGCGCGACCGTGGACGTCGGGACCGCCATCACGAGCGCGTTCTCCGCCGGCATCTCCATGTACGGCGTCCTGGCCCTGCTGGGCATCGCCGGGCGCCTCGACTGGATCGAGGGGCCTGAGCTCCTCCAGCGCCCCGCGGTCATCGTCGTGCTCCTGGTGTTGTTCGTGGTGGAGCTGGTCGTGGACAAGATCGCGTTCCTCGACTCGGCCTGGGACGCGGTCCACACCGTCCTGCGCCCCGCCGCCGGGGCCGCCATCATGGCCATCGCCCCTGATCAGACGCTGCCGGTCCCGGTGGCGCTGGCCATCGGCGGTGCGCTCGCCCTCACCAGCCACTCGGCCAAGGCCGCCACCCGCGCCCTGGTCAACACCTCACCCGAGCCGGTCTCCAACGTGGTGGTGAGCACCGCAGAGGACGGCCTGGTGGCAGTGCTCATGGCGCTTGCCATCGCCAATCCCGAGGTCGCCGCGGCCATCACCGCCGTGCTCGTCGTCCTCGCCCTGGGCGTGATCCTGGCGGCGCGCCACGCGGTCCGTTCGCTCCGTCGCCGGTGGAAGGCGAGGAAGGCCGAGAAGCGATCGGGCGACGGACCCTCGCCGCCCGGCGCCGGTCCTCCACGTCGCTGACGGTCGCCGTCCCGGTTGCGCCGGGCCGGCGGACCCGGCGGGGGAGACTGGCGGGGTGACCGACCGCGTGCCGCCGACCGGGCTCCCGGTCGAGGAGGTCGTCGACGCGGTGCGCGCCGCCTTGGCCGGCCCGGGGGCCGCGGTGCTGCAGGCCGAGCCCGGCGCGGGCAAGACCACGGTCGTCCCGTTGCGCCTGCTCGACGAGGCGTGGCTCGACGGCGGCCGCATCGTCGTGCTCGAGCCGCGTCGCCTGGCCGCTCGGGCGGCGGCCCGGCGGATGGCCGACCTGCTGGGCGAACCGGTGGGGGAGACGGTCGGCTACCGCACCCGTGACGAGCGACGGGTCGGGCGCGCCACGCGCATCGAGGTGGTCACCGAGGGCATCCTCACCCGCCGCCTGCAGACCGACCCCTCCCTTCCGGGCACCGCGCTGGTGATCTTCGACGAGGTCCACGAGCGCCACCTCCAGACCGACCTCGCCCTGGCCTTCGCCCTCGACGTCCGGGCGGGCCTGCGTCCCGACCTGCGCCTGCTGGCCATGTCCGCCACCCTCGACGCCGGTCGCCTCGCCCGCCTCCTCGGCGGGGACGCGGCGCCGGCGTCCGTGATCACCAGCGAGGGACGGACCTTCCCCGTCGAGGTGCGCTGGCGGCCCCCCGCCCCGAGGGCGCGTCCGCTCGACGCCGTGGCGGCCGTGGTCCACGAGGCCGTGCGCGACGAGGCCGGCGACGTCCTCGTCTTCCTGCCCGGCGCTGCCGCCATCCGCCAGGTGGCCGGTCGCCTCGGCGACCTGCCCCCGGAGGTGGACGTGCGCCCGCTGTTCGGGAACCTGTCCACGGAGGACCAGGACCAGGCCCTGGCGCCCTCGCCGCCGGGCCGCCGGCGCGTCGTCCTGGCCACGGACATCGCCGAGTCGAGCCTCACCGTCGACGGCGTGCGGGTCGTCGTGGACGGTGGGCAGGTGCGTCGGCCGCGCCACGACGCGCGTGCCGGGATGAGCCGGCTCCACACGGGGGCGTCCTCCCGGGCGTCGGCAGACCAGCGGGCCGGTCGAGCCGGGCGGCTGGGCCCCGGTGTGACCTACCGGGTGTGGTCCCAGGGCGAGCACGCCGGTCGCCGGGCCTTCACCCCGCCGGAGATCGCCGCCGCCGACCTGACCGACCTGGCCCTGGAGCTGGCCGTCTGGGGCGGGGGCGCCGACCTCGCCTTCCTCGACCCGCCACCGCCCACGGCTCTCGGCCACGCCGTCGAGCTGCTGGTCCGCCTGGGCGCGATCGACGCCGCCGGGCGGCCGACCCCCACGGGCCGGCGCATGGTCGAGCTGCCCCTGCACCCCCGCCTCGCCCACCTGGTGGTGGCCGACCGGACCCGGCTGGCCTGCGTGCTGGCCGCCCTCCTCGAGGAGCGCGATGTGGTGCGCGGCCGTCCCGGCGACGTCGAGGTGGGCATCGACGAGCGGGTGCGGTTGGTGATCGACCGTGACCGCACCCATCCCCGCCTCGACCAGGACGCCCGACGGACGGTCCGGCGGCGCGCCGACGAGCTCGCCCGACGGGTGGGCGACGTCGGCGACGCCGTGGACCTCGACCGGATCGGGCCGACGCTGGCCCTCGCCTTCCCCGACCGGATCGCCCAGCGCCGGGGCCCCGGCCGCTTCGTGCTGCGCACGGGCCGGGCGGTGGCCCTCCCACGCCACGACCCCCTGTCCGAGGAGCCGTTCCTCGTGGTGGCCGACCTGGGCCCGCCCGGACCGGACGGTCCCGACGATCGCATCCGCCTGGCGGCCCGGCTCGACGAGGGCGACCTCCTCCGGGACTTCGGCGACGAGGTCGAGGACGCGGTCGCGCTCGCCTGGACCGACAGCGGTCGCCTGGAGCAGCGCGCCGAGCAACGTCTGGGGGCCCTGGTCCTGACGGCGGCGGTCGGGCGCCCCGACCCGGGGCCGGCGACGGTGGCCGCCCTCGTCGCCCGGGTCCGCGAGCGGGGCCTCGACCTGTTGGGGTGGACGCCCGCGGCCCGCCGGCTCCAGGCCCGCGCCGGCTTCGCCCACCGCTTCCTCGGCCCCTCCTGGCCGGCGCTGGACGACGAGGCGCTGCTGGCCACCCTCGACGACTGGCTGGCGCCGTTGCTGGGACGGGCCACGGGCGCCGGTGACCTGGCTCGGGTCGACGTGCTCGGTGTGCTCCGGGGCCGGCTCGGCCACCGCCTCCACGAGCTCGACCAGGTCGTGGCGCCCACCTTGACGGTGGCCAGCGGTCGGTCGGTCCCCGTCGACTACGACACCGACCCGCCCTCGATCGCGGTGCGGGCCCAGGAGCTCTACGGCACGACGGTGCACCCGAGCGTGGCGGCAGGGCGGGTGCCGCTCACCGTCGAGGTGCTCTCACCGGCGGGCCGTCCCATCCAGGTGACCGCGGACCTGCCCGGGTTCTGGCGGGGCTCATGGGCGTCGGTGCGCCGGGACATGATCAGCGCCTACCCGAAGCACGACTGGCCGACGGACCCCACGGTCGCCGAGGCGTCCACGAAGGCCCGACGCGGCCGCTGAGCGGGGGTCGCCGTCAGAACCTGACGCCCGTGTTAGCTACTGTTGGCGCGCCGGGGCGGACGAGTCGAGCGCGAGGCCACGATGCACCCAGAGGACGGGACCACGGAGTACGACCCCGAGGCGGTGCGGGCCAAGTACCTCGCCGAACGAGACCGCCGTCTCGTGCCCGGTCGGGCCGACATCCGCGACCTCCGCCACGACGACCGCTTCGCCCGTTACCGCGAGGATCCCTTCACCCCGCACGCCGACCGGGACCCCGTGGCCGAGGAGCTCGACGTCGTCATCGTCGGCGGCGGCATCGCCGGCATCCTCGCCGCCGTCGAGCTGCGCAAGGCCGGCGTCGACCACGTCCGCATCGTCGACCAGGCCGGCGGCATCGGCGGCACCTGGTACTGGAACCGCTACCCGGGGGTCATGTGCGACATCGAGTCGTACATCTACCTGCCCATGCTCGAGGAGATGGGCTACGTCCCGAAGGACCGCTACGCCTCCGGCGAGGAGATCCTCCACCACCTCGAGTCCATCGCCGACCGCTTCGACCTGACCCGCGACGCCCTGTTCCACACGGGGGTCACCGAGGCGGCGTGGGACGACGAGACCGGCCGGTGGCGCATCCGCACGGACCGCGGCGACGAGCTGCGGCCCCGCTACTACGTGCTGGCGGTGGGCATCCTGAACCTGCTCAAGCTGCCCGCCATAACCGGCATGGAGGACTTCGCGGGCCACTCGTTCCACTCGGCCCGCTGGGACTACGCCTACACCGGCGGCGGCCCGGGCGAGCCCCTCACCGAGCTCGGCGACAAGACCGTGGCCCTCATCGGGACGGGCGCGACGGGCATCCAGGTGCTCCCCCCGCTGGCGGCCGCGGCCGAGCAGGTCTACCTGTTCCAGCGCACCCCGTCGGCCATCGGCGAGCGGGGCAACCGGCCGACGCCCCCCGAGTTCGCCGACACCCTGACGCCGGGCTGGCAGCAGGCCCGCATGGACAACTTCCAGGCAGTGATGTTGGGCAAGCAGGTCGACGAGGACCTCACCGACGACGGCTGGACCCGGCACTACGCCGCCGTGCAGCACCCGCCCCGGCGCAAGGACATGACCCTCGAGGAGTACCTCCGCGGCGGCGAGGAGGTCGACTTCGCGGTGATGGAAGAGCACCGCCGGCGGGTCGAGGAGCTCGTGGCGGACCCCGCCGCGGCCGAGGTGCTCAAGCCCTGGTACCGCTACCTCTGCAAGCGACCGTGCTTCCACGACGAGTACCTGTTGGCCTTCAACGAGCCCAACGTCACCCTCGTGGACTGCCCGGCCGGCATCGAGCGGGTGACCGAGAAGGGGCTCGTGGTCGACGGTCGGGAGTACGAGGTCGACTGCATCGTCTACAGCACCGGCTTCGAGGCCGAGCTCACCCCGCTCTACCGGCGGGCCGGCCACGAGATCATCGGTCGCCACGGCGTCCACCTCGCCGACAAGTGGGTGGAGGGCGCCGCCACCCTCTTCGGGATGACGAGCCACGGCTTCCCGAACCTGTTCGTCATGCCCGCCCCGGGCCAGCAGGCGGTGGTGACGGTGAACTACACGCAGCTGGCCGTGCTGGGGGCCCAGTTCGTGGGTCGCACCATCGCCCGCCTCGAGGAGGAGGGCGTCGATGTGTTCGACGTGTCCGCCGAGGCCGAGGCGAACTGGACCGAGAAGATCGTGAGCTCGTTCGTCGATGCCAGCAGCGTGATGGCGGCGTGCACGCCGTCGCGCATCAACCTCGAGGGCCACCCCGAGGCCATGAACCCCCGCAACGGCAACTACGGGCGGGGCCTGGGCGACTACTTCGGCTACCGGCGCCTGCTCGAGGAGTGGCTCGACGCCGGGGAGTGCGCCGGCCTCGAGCTGGAACGGCGGGCCGGGGGCGGGTGAGGCCCGCCCGACGAGCCGGTAGGCGTGAGCTGATGGCGCCGGCGCCCGGGCGCGGCGAGGATGGGCACGGGCGACCGGGCCCGAGCGAGCCGTAGGAGGGGGAGTGGCGAGCACAGCAACGAACGGGCGGTCGCGGGTCGCGGTGGTGACCGGCGGCGGCAGCGGCATCGGCGCGGCCATCGCCACCGAACTGGGCCGGGCCGGCGTGTTCGTGGTCACCGTCGATCCACTCGTGTCCGTGGACGGCGTGGAGCAGCTCCCCGACCCGGAGGAGACGACCGCCGGGCGAATCGTCGCCGCTGGTGGTGCGGCCCGGGCCTCGAACCTCTCCGTGACCGATCGGGACGGCGTCGTCGAGCTCTTCGCGTCGCTGGCGGACGAGCTCGGCGGGGTCGACGCCGTGGTCAACGTGGCCGGCATCACCCGCCAGATGAGCTACACGGAGGGCACCGAGGACGACTGGCGCAGCGTGCTCGCCGTCCACCTCGACGGGTGGCTGAACGTGCTGGAGGCGGCCCTGCCGATCATGGCCGCCCAGGGCCACGGCCACGTCCTGGGGGTCACGTCGGGCTCGGGGTGGCGACCCGCCGACACCGGCGCCTACGGCTGCGCCAAGCGGGCGGTCGCCTCGCAGGTGTGGCAGCTCGGCGGGATCGCCCCCGCCGGCGTGGTGGTCAACGCCATCTCGCCCATCGCGGTGACCCGCATGGTGATCGCCGCCATGGAGCGCCAGCGGGCGGCCACCGCGAAGCAGGCCCAGGCCAAGACCAGTGGCCTGTCGTTGGGAACGAGGATGCCCTCGCCCGACCAGCTCGGCCCCGTCGGGGCCCACCTCGTGGGCGAAGGGTTCGACGCCTGCCGGGGACAGGTGGTCTTCGTGGCGGGCGCCGAGCTGGCGCTGGTCGAGCGGCCCCGCCTGCTGGAGGTCGTGGGCACGTCTGGGGTGGCCTCCCTCGCCCACGCCCTGGAGGCGGTCACCGCCACGGCCCTCGCGCCCGCCGAGGCGGGGCAGGCCAGCACCGGCGGCGGCAACCCCCGGTTGGCCGCCGCCCTCGGGGGCGAGCCGGAGGGTGAGCTGCCGGCGCCGGCGGGATCGTCCTGCCTCATCGTCTCCGACCGGCCCGAGGTGACCGAGGCGGTGACGGGCGCCCTCGCCGCCCGCGGCGTGATCGCCCGCACCGTGGATGCGGGGGCCGTCACCCACACCTTCGCCGGCACCGCAGCTGCCCTGGCCGACGCGTTGGAGGCACGACCGCTCGATGCCGTGGTCCTGGCCCTCGCAGGGACGCCGCCGGCCGCCGACCTCGGTCCCGGCTGGGAGCGCACCCTGGCCGAGCACGCCGGCATCACCGACCAGATCTACGCGGACGCCGCCTGGTCCCGGGCCGCGGCCGACCACGCCAACGCCACGGGCCGCGCCCTGCGCCTGGTGACCCTCACCGACGCCGCCGGCGCCGGGGGTCGCAGCCGGGCCCAGGCGGTCGCCCAGCACGCGCGGTCGGCGCAGGGCGCCACCGATGGCCGCCTGGCCGGATTCGCGGTGGGGGTCGAGACCACTGATCCTGCGGATCTCCCGGCGGTCGGCGAGCTCGCCGCCCATCTGGTCGCCAGCCCCGAGGCGCCGGCGCTGTCGGGGGCCGAGCTCGTCGTGGGCCCAGGGTGGCTCGGCCTGCGGAGTCACCCCCGCGTCGGCGCCAGCCTGAGCTTCCACGACCACACCGTCGCCCCCTGGCTCGACGACGTCCTCGCCGACCTCGCCGGCGCCGCCCGACCCGGAGGTGACCCGGCGTGAGCGACCCGACCGCATCCACCGATCGCCCCGTCCGCATCGTCGACGCCCACGTTCACCTCTGGGACCCGGCCCGCACCGACTGGTACCCCTACCTGGGCGGCCAGCAGGACGTCGGCTTGGGTGACGTGACGGGCATGGCCCGGCGCTTCGACCTGGCGACCTACCGAGCCGAGTCGCCGGGCTGGAACGTCGAGGCGTGGGTCCACGTGGCCGCCGCCACCGGCGTGCACTCGATCGAGGAGACGCTCGAGCTCGACTCCCGGGCGCAGGTGGACGGTCACCCCGACGCCCTGATCGGCGGGGTCACCCCGACCGACACCGTGGCCGAGGCCGTCGAGCAGATCGACCACCAGCTGCGGGCCGGCCGCTTCCGGGGAGTGCGACCGATGGGGCGGTTCTCGGGGCCGCTCCCGCACCTCGACGTGCTCCGTGCCCTCGCTGAGCGGGGCCTGCTCTTCGAGTTGATGGCCCACCCGGACCAGCTCGCCCAGGCCGCCGACGGCCTGGCCCAGGTCGACGGCCTCAGCGTCGTCGTCGAGCACGCCGGTTGGCCCCGGTCGGCCGATGCCGAGGAGCGCGCCCTCTGGCACGACGGCATGCGCGCCCTCGCCGCGCTCGGTGACCGGGTGACGTGCAAGGTGTCCGGGCTGGCCATGCCGCTGGGGTCGATGGCGCCCGAGGCGCTCCGGCCGTGGGTCGAGGAGGCGCTCGCCGTGTTCGGCACCGCCCGCTGTTTCTTCGCCAGCAACTTCCCCGTCGACGGCCTCCACGGCACCCTCGACGAGCTGTGGTCGTCCTACTCGGCCCTCACCGCCGACCTCGACCCCGCCACCCGCGACGCCCTCTTCGCCGCCAACGCGCTGCGCATCTACCGCCTCTGATCAGGCCGCGACACCCGCGCTGCGGTCATCGTGCGCTCAGGTGCCGACCGCGATGACCTGGTCCTCGTCGCGGTCCTCGCCGCAGTCGAAGCCCTCCTCGGGGTGGTAGCGGACGAAGGCGCCGTCCTGGACCTGGAGGAGGAGGAAGCACTCGGTGGGCGAGTTGCTCGACGGGTCGGTGGGAGCGTGCAGCCCGCCCCCGGTCCACTCCGTCGTCTCCGCGGCGTGCTGGAGCACGCAGCTGCGCGTGAGGTCGTCGTCGAGGTCGCAGGCCTTGACCGAGGTGGCGAAGAGAAGCCAGGCCGACACCGACTGGGCGCCGAGCAGCGCCACCTTGCCATCGACCGCCTCGACGATGTCGAGGTACTGCTGGGTGGCCGGGTTGTCGCCGGCCTCCTCGAAGGGGGTGAACGAGCTCTGGACGAGCACGCCCTCGGCCGCCGCGCCCGCCGAGTCGAGGAAGGCCTGGTCGTAGAAGTTGGTGCTCTCGATCACCACCTCGGGGTGGTAGTCGATCTCCGCCGCCGACTGGAGCAACTGAGAGAGGTTCTCGGGCTCGCCGATGAAGTTCAGGACCTGGACATCGTCCTCTGCCAGGCTCTGTGCCAGCGGCGCCCAGTTGGCCTCGCCGAGGACGTTGTAGCTGGTCTCGCTCACGATCGTGAAGCCGAGCTGCTCCAGGGCGTCCTGGTTCTTGTCCTTCTGCTCGATCAGCGTGTCGAGGTCGGCGTACATGATGCCGGTGCGGCTGATGGCGTCGGGGAAGTCCTCGGCGACCTGGAGGTACGGGCCCACCTGGATGCGGTCGGCGGCGCTCGGCACGGCCTGCACCACGCCCTTGTCGACCAGGTCGTCGCCGGCGTTGCCGTTCTTCGCGTTGGTCACCGAGAAGGCGGGGAGGTCGATGAGACCGCAATCGTGGCCGGTGGTCGCCCACAGGTTGTCCTGCACGGCGCCATCGCCGACCACGGCGAAGTCGGACGCGCAGGCCTCGTTGGCCGCGGTCGTGTATTCGGTGAGCCTGGCGTCGTGCAGGTTGAGCTCGATCTGACGGCCGTTGATGCCTCCGGCAGCGTTGCACCACTCGACGAAGGCGGTGCCGGCGTCGAAGATCTCCTGGTTCAGGCCGGGCCGCCCGGAGAAGCCGGGGTCGGCGATGGTGCCGACGGTGATGCTGTCGTCGGTGATGCCCTGGGTCTCCGCGGCGTCGCCAGACGGCGTTTCGCCACCGCCCTCGCGCGGGCCGCACACGGCCTCGAGATCGCCGAAGCCGCCTGCCGCAGGAGCGGCCGACGTCTCGGTGGGTTGGGTGTCGCCCGCGCTCGAGGACGAGTCGTCCTCACCGCGACTGCTGCATCCCGCTGCCAGCAGCACGGCCACCACGGCCACCACCAATCCTCGACGCATCTGCTTCCCCCTGGTCGTCATCACCCGCAGATCGGCTCTGGGCCCGTCCGGTGTGGGTGACCCTACATTTGCAGGGAAGTGCGTCAGCTGCTCGAGCTCGCCGCTTCCCGGAGCGCCAGCAGCGATCCCCACCCGGTCGCCCGCCTCGTCGAAGGTGAAGTACCCCGGTGGACCCGCCGGACTGAAACGTGTTCTCGTTTGTCGCTACGGTGAGCCCATGATGCTCGAGGGCAAGACCGTGCTGGTGACCGGGGTGGGGAGCGGCTTGGGGCGCGAGTGCGTGGCCGCTGCGCTGCGAGAGGGGGCGAACGTCGTCATGGCGGCGCGGACCGCCGACGTGCTGGAAGCCACCGCCGCCGAGCTCGACCCGAGCGGCGAGCGGGTCCTGGCCGTGCCCACCGACATCACCGACCCGGCGGCGTGCGAGGCCCTGGTGTCCCAGGCGGTCGAGCGCTTCGGCTCGGTCGACGCCCTCGTCAACGTCGCCGCCTTCGAGTACGTCTTCGGGGGCCTGCACGAGACCAAGGACGACGACTGGCGCAAGGCCTTCGAGACCAACGTGATCGGCGCGCTGACCATCCTGCGCCCGGTGACCAAGGCGATGGTCGAGGGCGGCACCGGCGGCGCCGTGGTCCTCGTCGGCTCGCAGTCCATGTTCAAGCCGTCGTTGCCCCAGGCCGGCTACGCCGCCTCGAAGGGCGCGCTGTTGAGCACGATGTACTACCTGGCCCACGAGCTGGGCGCGGACAACATCCGCTGCAACATGGTCGTGCCCTCGTGGATGTGGGGCCCACCGGTGCAGATGTTCGTCGAAGGCACCGCGAAGCAGAAGGGCATCACGGTGGACGAGGCCCTCCACGAGATCGTGGGCGGCTTCCCCCTCCAGCGCATGACCGAGGACGGCGAGGTGGCCGACGTGGCCATGTTCTTCGCATCCGACCACGCCAAGGCCGTGACCGGCCAGCACCTGATGGTGAACTCCGGGGAGATGATGCGCTGATGTCGGTGAACGAGCCCAAGCGGGTCGTGGTGTGGGGGACCGGCTTCGTCGGTCAGATGGTCATCCCCGAGGTCGTGCGCCACCCGGCGTTCGAGCTGGTCGGGGTCGGGGTGAGCAACCCCGACAAGGTGGGCAAGGACGTCGGCGAGATCTGCGGCATCGAGCCCATCGGCCTCGCCGCCACCGACGACCTCGACGCGCTCGTCGACCTGCGCCCGGACGCGCTGGTCCACTACGGGCCGACCGCGGCGAAGGCCGACGACAACATCCGCGACATGGGCGCGTTCCTGCGGGCGGGCATCGACGTGTGCTCGACGGCCATGACGCCGTGGGTGTGGCCGACCATGCGCCAGAACCCACCGATGTGGATCGAGCCCATCACCCAGGCGTGCGAGGAGGGCGGCTCGTCGTGCTTCACCACGGGCATCGACCCCGGCTTCGCCAACGACCTGTTCCCCATGACCTTGATGGGGCTGTGCTCGGAGGTCCGCCTCGTCCGGGCCCTCGAGATCCTCGACTACATCAACTACGAGGGCGACTACGAGGACGAGATGGGCATCGGCCGCCCGCCCGAGTTCAGCCCGATGCTCGAGCACCCCGACATCCTCACCATGGCCTGGGGCGCCACCGTGCCGATGATGGCCCACGCGGTCGGCATCGAGCTCGACGAGATCACCACCACCTGGGACAAGTGGGTGACGGACGAGGCCATCACCACGGCCAAGGGCGTGATCGAGCCCGGGCAGGTCGCCGCCATCAACTTCACCATCAACGGCATCCTGAACGGCGAGACCCGCATCCAGCTCGAGCACATCAACCGCGTCGGCGAGGACGCCGCGCCGGACTGGCCGCGCGGGGGCCAGGACGACGTCTACCGGGTCGAGATCGAGGGCACGCCGTCGATCACCCAGGAGACGGCCTTCCGCTTCACCGACGGCAGCGGCCGCGACGCCGCCGCCGCCGGCTGCCTGGCCACGGGGCTTCGTGCCCTCAACGCGGTGCCGGCGGTCAACGACCTCCCGCCCGGCTGGGTCACCGCGCTCGACCTGCCCCTCATCCCGGGCGTCGGCACCATCCGGTAGCGATCGGCGATCTGCAGTCACGAACCTGACGTCGCTGTTAGATTCGGCGGCATGACGAGGTCTACCGGGTCGACCGCTGTGGCAGTGCCGTGGAGCTGACGCTCACCGACGACCAGGAGTTCTTCCGCGACACGACGCGGCGGTTCCTGGCGACCGAGTGCCCGATCAGCCGCGTCCGAGACCTGGCGACCACTGACGACGGGTTCGATCCGGCGTACTGGCGCCAGGGCGGCGAGTTGGGGTGGACGTCGCTGCTCGTGCCCGAATCGAAGGGCGGCGGCAGCGTGAGCGGAAACGGGGTCGTCGACCTCACGATCGTCGCGGACGCCTTCGGCCGTCACGTGGCGCCAGGACCACTCCTACCGACCAACGTCGTCGCCGCCGCCCTCGCCCGCAGTGACGCCGACACCCACGCCGAGCTGTTGGACGGTCTGGTGAGCGGGCAGACCGTCGCCGCCTGGTGCGGCGCGGAGCACGCCCTCGGCGGCGGCGCGGTCGTCGCCACCCCCACCGCGGAGGGCTACACGCTCTCCGGGTCCTCCACACCGGTCGAGGCCGCCGCGCAGTCTCAGCTCCTGCTGGTGACGGCCCGAGCTGAAGAGGGGTTGGTGCAGTGCGTGCTGCCCACGACGACGCCTGGCGTCACCATCACGCCGCTCGCCGGGCTCGACGTCGTACGGCGCTTCGCGCACGTCGAGTTCGCCGACGTCGAGGTGCCGGCGAGCGCGGTCGTGACCAGCGGTGCGCCGGTGGCGGCCGATGTCGAGCAGCAACTCCTGCACGCGCTCGTCATCCAGGCGGCGACGGTCGTGGGCGCCGCCGAGCGGGTCTTCGAGTTCACCGTCGAGTGGGCGTTCGACCGGTACTCGTTCGGGAGGCCGCTGGCCTCCTATCAGGAGCTGAAGCACCGCTTCGCCGACATGAAGATGTGGCTCGAGGCAAGCCATGCGCTCGCCGCGGCACTGGCCCGTGAGGTGCAGGAGGACGCACCCGGCGTCAGCGAGACCGCGAGCATCACCAAGGCCTACGTCGGCACGTACCTGACCGAGCTCCTCCACGACTGCGTGCAGATGCACGGAGGCATCGGGCTCACGACGGACCACGACCTGCACCTCTACCTCCGGCGGGTGGTGACCGAGCGGGCGTCGTTCGGTACGCCGGCCGATCACCGCCGGCGGGTCGCCGTCCTCGCTGCCGCGGAGGCCGCAGCATGAGCGCGCAGGCCGACGAGCCGATGGAGTCGATCGAGTCCTTCGTGGCTCGCGCCGCAGCCTGGCTGCCCGAGAACCTGGACCTCGCCGACCCCACGAGGATGGAGAACGGCTTCGGCTCCGACGAGGAGGAGCTGGCCAACGTGGCCAAGATGCGCGCCACGCAGCGGCGGCTCTACGACGCCGGGTTCGCCGGCATCTGCTTCCCGAAGGAGTACGGCGGGCTCGGCCTCCCGCCGGCGTATCAGCGCGCCTTCAACGAGGTGTGCGCGCCCTACGACATGCCCACCCTGATCAACGTCCCGACCTTCGTGCCGTGCGGCGCGGTGTTGCTCGAGTTCGGCACCGAGGCCCAGAAGAAGACCCACATCCCGGCGATGTTGAAAGGTGAGGAACTGTGGATGCAGTTCCTGTCCGAGCCCAGCGGGGGCTCCGACGTGGCCGGTGCCATGACGACGGCCGTCCGGGACGGTGACGAGTGGGTGCTGAACGGGTCGAAGGTGTGGACGACCGGGGCCTGGTGGTCCGACTACGGCCTCTGTCTGGTCCGCACGAACTGGGAGGTGCCGAAGCATCGGGGTCTCTCGGTGTTCATCATCAAGATCCGCCAACCGGACATCGAGGTGCAGCGCATCGAGATGATCAACGGCTCGCGGGAGTTCTGCCAGGAGTTCATGACCGATCTGCGCATCCCCGACTCGCTGCGAGTCGGAGCGGTCGATGACGGCTGGACCGTCGGGCGGCGCTGGATGTTCTACGAGCGCAGCGCGATGGGCGGCGGGTCGCCGTTCACGAGCGGCAAGGCTCCAGGCCACGGTGCCAGCACGACCGGGAGGGACCACCTGCTCGAGTTGGCGCGGGAGACCGGGCAACTCGACGACCCCCTCACTCAGGACCTGGTCGGCGAGGCGAGGATGCTCCGGCGCGTCGCCGGCGAGCTGTCGTCCCGCATCGGTGAGGGGATCGCCACCGGCGTCATGGCCGACACCGCGGCAGCGATCGGCCGCCTCATGAGCGCCGTGGTCAACGAGCGCATCCGCACCATTGGTGTGGACCTGGCCGGGTCGTCGGCGACGGCGTGGGCGGACGACGACCCCGCGGCCCTCTACGGCGTCGAGTTCCTCATGCGGCAGTCGGGCAGCATCGCCGGCGGCACGGTCGAGATGGCCAGGAACAACATCAGCGAACGCGTGCTGGGCATGCCCCGCGAGCGGACCCTCGACAAGGACGTCCCGTTCCGGGAGGTGCCCAAGGGGCCGCCGGCCTCGGGGGTCACGACGCCTTGAGCGGTCGGGCCACGGTCGCCGACCTCGTGCGGTCGCGGGCCGACGACGCCGGCGTCGGGCTGCGCTTCGAGGGCCAGGAGTGGACCTGGGCCGAGGTCGTCACAGAGATGGAGGCGCGGGCTCACTGGCTCGCGGCCTCGATGGGCGAGGGGCCGCCCCACCTCGGTGTCCTGCTCGACAACGTCCCCGAGTACCTCTTCCTCCTCGGCGGCGCGGCCCTCGCCGGGTGCGTGCTGGTGGGCATCAATCCGACCCGGCGAGGTGAGGAGCTGGCCCGCGACGTCCGCCACGTCGACTGCCAGCTGATCGTCACCGACGCCGAGCACGTCGATCTGCTCGACGGTCTGGACCTCGGCGCCGTGGGCGAGCGCGTGCTGACCAGCGACGCCGACGCCTACCGGGCCGCCCTCGACGAGTACCGGGCCTCGTCGTCGCCGCTGCCCGCCTCGCCGGACGCCGACGACCTGTACCTGCTGATCTTCACCTCGGGCTCGACGGGCGCTCCCAAGGCGGTGCGCATGACCCAGGGTCGGGCCGGCGGCAGCGACGGCAAGGTCATGGGCTTCGGTGTCGACGACGCCCTCTACTGCGCGATGCCCCTCTTCCACGGCAACGCGCTGGCGTCCATGGTCTTCCCCGCCTTCGGGACGGGCGCCACCCTCGTGCTGCGCCGCCGCTTCTCGGCCTCGGCGTGGCTGCCCGAGATCCGGGCCCACCACTGCACCTTCGCCAGCACCATCGGGCGGGTGCTCACCTACATCCTCGCCACGCCCGAGACCGACCACGACCGTGACCACGACCTCAAGTTCGTGCTCGCCCCCGAGTCGTCGGCGGTGGACATGGCCACCTTCAAGCGCCGCTTCGGCGTGCCCGTCTTCGGCGGCTACGGCTCGAGCGAGAACGCCATCGTCCTCTCCACCAGCCCCGGCCAGCCGCCCGACGCCCTCGGCACGCCGGCGCCGGGCACCGACGTGGCCGTGGTCGACCCCGAGACCGCAGAGGAGTGTCCGCGGGCCCGCTTCGACGCCGACGGGTTGCTGCTCAACGCCGACGAGGCCATCGGCGAGCTCGTCGGCCGAGACGCCCTGCGGCGCTTCGAGGGCTACTACGACAACGACGAGGCGAGCGCCGAGCGCAGCCGGAACGGCTGGTACTGGTCGGGCGACCTCGCCTACCGGGACGAAGAGGGCGTGTTCCACTTCGCCGGCCGTAACGCCGACTGGCTGCGGGTCGACGGCGAGAACTTCTCGGCCGCGCCGGTCGAGCGGGTGCTGCGGCGCTTCCCGGGGGTGACCGGGGTGGCGGTGTTCGGGGTGCCCGACGACCGCACCGTCGACGACCAGGTGATGGCGGTGCTCGAGATCCCGTCTGGCGCCTTCGATGCGGCCGCCTTCGACGCCTTCCTCGCGGAGCAGCGCGACGTGGGCACGAAGTGGGCGCCTCGCTACCTCCGGGTCGTTGCATCGCTGCCGGTCACCGCCACCAACAAGGTCGACAAGGCGCCGGTGCGACGGGAGCGTTGGACGCCCGCCGACGGCGACGCCGTGTACTGGCGGCCCGAGCGACGGGACCCGCTGCGCCTGCTGACCGACGCCGACCGGGCCGAGATCCGCGAGCGCTTCGTGGCCAGCGGCCGCCTCGACCGGTTCGAGCAGGCGGCGCGATGAACCCCGGCCCCGCCACGCCCGTCGAGCCTGCCGGTCCCGCCATTCTCGACGCAATAGCTGTCGGAATCCGATCGTCATTGCGTCGAGTTCGCCGCAGGAGGCACCCATGACCAAGCCCGGCCCCCTGCTCCCCGCCGACGAGGGGCTCAACCACCAGATCGCCGACACCTTCGCGCGGGTCGGCGCCTCCGACCGCTCGTGGACCGAGAAGGTCTGGGCCATGGCCGCGGCCCGGGACGGCTCGGTGAGCATCGCCTTCGGGCTGGGCAAGTACCCGAACCGCAACGTGATGGACGGCTTCGCCGGCGTGTCCCGGGGCACCGAGCAGTGGGCGGTGCGGGCCAGCCGGCGCCTCGCCCCGGACCTCGAGCGCAGCGAGGTCGGCCCCCTCGCCTACGAGGTCGTCACCGCCCTGGGCTGCACCCGCTACCGCCTCGACGCCAACGACGTCGTGCCCATCCGCTTCGACGTCGAGATCGAGGGCGTGGCGCCGCCGGCGGTGGAGGAGCGCGAGGTGCACCTGAGCCGCAGCCGCCTGCGCGTCGACGCCGACGTCGTGCGCTTCCACCAGAGCGGCGTGGCCCGCGGGTGGGTCGAGATCGACGGTGAGCGAACCGAGATCGACGACGAGGCGTGGGTCGGCGCCCGCGACCGCTCGTGGGGCGTGCGCTACGGCGTCGGGGTGCCGCCCGAGGATCTCGAGCCCACGCCGATGCCCGAGGGCACCGCCGGCATGTTCGTGTGGATGCCGGTGACCATGGCCCGGCCCGACGGGCGGCCCTTCACCCTGTTCGTCTACTACCAGCGCTACCACGGCCCCGGCTGGTCCACGGGCAGCGCCAGGGGCTCGATCGAGCTGCCCGACGGGCGGGTGAAGGCCTTCCAGGACGTCGTCCCCGCGCTCGGATTCCGTGATGACAACCGCCGCCTCTCCGGCGGGACCCTGACCGTCGTCCTGCCCGACGGCGCCGAGCGCACCTACCGGGTCGAGCCCGTCTCCGACACCGGCTTCCACCTCGGCGCCGGCCTGTACGGGGGCTTCGAGGGCCACTACCAGGGCGAGTGGCGGGGCGACCTGCACGTCGACGGCGAGCACGTGCAGGGCTGCGACACGCCCGAGGTGGCCCGCCACCTCAAGCAGCACCGGGACTGCATCGTCCGGGTGACCGACCTCACCGACGGGTCGACCGGCGTCGGCACCATGCAGTCGAACGTCGTCGGCGCCCACCCCGAGATGGGCCTGACCGCCGAGGCGTCGTTTGCGTGACCCCGCGCGGCGCCGCGGCGGGCCACCGATGCGAGGGGCTCGACGATCGGGTGCCGCGCGGCCCTGGCCTCCCGGGGAGACCGGGGTCCAGCGGGTGACGTCATCGGGACCGCGAGCGTGAGCGGGACACCGATGGGCGACCGCCTCGCCGGCTTCGTCGCCTGGTTGGACGCGCAGTCGCCCGGCAGCACCCACGAGGTGGTCGGCGTCGACCGCCCCGAGGCGGGCTACTCGAGCGAGACCATCCTCCTGGACGTTCGGCGCACCGATGCCGGCGACGGCGGCGCCCACGACGAGCGCCTCGTCCTCAAGCTGCCGCCGGCGGGTCCCGCCATCTTCCCGACCTACGACTTCACCCTCCAGGCCCGGGTGCAGGAGGCGGCGGCCGCGGCCGGGATCCCCACCGCGACGCCCGCCCGCAGCGAGGAGGACGGGCGCTGGCTGGGCGTCCCCTTCCTCGTCATGCCCGCCGTCGAGGGCCACATCGTCGGCGAGGTGCCGGCGCTCGACCGCCGCCTGACCGAGGCCGAGCCGAAGGCGAACCGGACCCTGCACACGACCTTCGTGCACCTCGTGGCCGACATCAACCGGATCGACTGGTCGGCGGCGGGACTGGCCGGCGTCGTGCCCCACCGCGACAACGCCGCCGAGCTGGCGCACTGGCGGGACTATCTGGACTGGTACGCCGACGGCGAGGTGCTCGTCCCCACCCTGGAACGGGCCTTCGACTGGTGCGTGGCCCACCGGCCCGCGGTCGAGCCCGAGCCGTCGCTGCGCTGGGGGGACGTCCGGCTGGAGAACGTGATCCTCGACGAGTCCGGCGCGCCGGCGGCGGTGCTCGACTGGGAGATGGCGTCGTTCGGCGCCGCCGAGCAGGACCTCGCGTGGTTGACGACCCTGCAGGCCACACAGGACGCCCTCGTGGGGCGGAGGGTCGCCGGCTTCCTCGACCCCGACGAGGTGGTGGGCGCCTACGAGGCGCGCCTCGGGCGGCCGGTGCAGGACCTCACCTGGTACGAGGCGCTCGCCGCCCTGCGCACCACGGCCATCCTCACCCGCATCGCCCACCTCAACGAGCAGCGGGGCGAGCCCAACTTCTTCCCCATCGCCGACAACCCCATCCTCGACCTGCTGCTGGCCCGCATCGGAGGGCGCTGACGTGACCACCCTCGACGAGCTCGCCATCGACCCGAGCGTGCCGGGCTTCTTCCTGCGGCCCGACTACTACGAGGTGCTGGCCCGCCTGCGGGCCGAGGACCCGGTCCACGAGTTCGCCCCCGGCATCAAGGCCGTGTCCCGTTACGACGACATCCGCGAGATCAGCCGCGACCCCGGCCGGTTCTGCTCGAGTCGGGGCGTCCTGGTGAACGATCCCATCCGGGAGGGCCTCACCGTCGAGGGGTCGATCCTCCACATGGACCCGCCCACCCACATCCACTGGCGCAAGGTGCTGAACCGCGAGTTCACGGCCCGGGCCCTCAGTCGCATGGAGCACCGGGTGCGCCAGATCACGGGCGAGCTCCTCGACGCCTTGCCGCCGGCGGAGGAGATCGACCTCGTGGCGGCCCTCACCGCGCCGTTGCCCGTCCTCGTGATCTGCGAGCTGCTGGGCGTCCCCGAGGCGGACCGCTCGGCGTTCCGACGCTGGTCGGACGCGGCCATCGTGGCCTCGGACGGGCGGGCGGCGCTGACCGACGACGACACCGCGGCCCTGATGGAGATGGTGGGCTACCTCGGCGAGCTGGCGAAGGCGCGGGCCGACGAGCCCACCGACGACCTCGTCTCGCTGCTGGTCCACGCCGACATCGAGGGCCGCCGGGCCCGTCCCGGTGAGCTGCTCACCTTCAACATGTCACTCGTGGTCGCCGGCAACGAGACCACCCGCCACCTCATGAGCGGCTCGCTCATCGAGCTGGCCGCCCGTCCCGACCAGCTCGAGCGCCTGTACGACCAGCTCGACGCCGTCCCCGGCGCGGTGGAGGAGCTGCTGCGCTGGGTGACGCCCATCCAGCAGTTCGCCCGCACCGTCACCGCCGACACCGAGGTCGGGGGTGTCCCCGTGGCCGACGGTGACTACCTCGTGATGCTCTACGCCTCGGGCAACCGCGACGAGGCCGCCTTCGGCCCCACCGCGGGTGAGCTCGACCTCACCCGCGCCCCCACCACCCCGAACCTGGCCTTCGGCTTCGGCGAGCACTTCTGCCTCGGCGCTGCCCTGGCTCGCATGGAGGCCCGCATCCTCTTCGAGGAGCTGGCCCGCCGGCGCATGACCTTCACCCAGGCCGGCGCCGCCACCTACCTCCCCAGCAGCCTCGTCCGCGGCCCCCACGAGGTCCCCTTCACCTTCTCCTAACCGCGGAGGCGGGCGATCTCCTCGCGGGCGTGGTCGACGGTCGGCGTGTCGGCGGCGTAGGCGAGGGCGATCTCGTCGGCGAGGTCGTTGGTTGCCACCAGCACGTGCTTCGTGCGGCGGTGGTGGTCCGTGCTCTTCACGTAGCGGCGGCGCGCCTTGCGCGAGCCCACGGCGGCGTCGAGCTCGTCGGCGGTGATGACCCCGCGGTCGACCTCGTCGGCCAGCAGCGCCCGGGCCCAGGCGCGCTCCTTGACGACCGTGTGTCGGTAGACCAACACGAACGCCGTGAGGTTGACGATCGTGAGGGGGAGGTAGAGCGCGATGGTCCACTCGGCACCACCGGTCAGCCCACCGAGGGAGTCCCACACCCCGTGGAGCACCACCGATGACAGGATGAGCGCGACGCCGAACCAGCGCCGCGGTGACTCGGCGGGTCGCCCGAGGAGGTAGATCAAACCTGCCCCGGCCACGGCCGACCACGTCCAGTGCCCGGTGAGACCGAGCACGGTGCGGAGCCCCAACGTGCTGACGCCGTACTCGGCCTGACCGAAGTTCGCCGCGGCCGACCCGTAGGTGTAGGCGACGTCCTCGAAGACCTGGAACGCCAGGCCCGAGATGGCACCGATGATGAGCCCGTCGAAGGCGCAACGCATGACGCGAGGCGCGAGCCCGATCAACAGGATGACCGGGAGCAGCTTGACGATCTCCTCCGACCACGGCGCGGTCAACCCGGCGCTCCAGACCTGCTCGAAGTCGAGCCCGAACGCCTTGCCCAGGATCGACCGGAAGGCGTCGTTGTTCAGCGCCGCCATCGCGAACGTGGAGACGAGACCGCTGAACAGGAAGGCGACGACCTTGGCCTTGGCCGGGATCGAGGAGTAGCGGTCCAATCGAGCGAAGATCCAGAGGAACAGGAGCGTGAAGAGCCCGAACCACGCCGTGCCCTGCGCGAACGACTCGGTGTATGCGCTGGCGGCGGCCTGGAAGCCGTTGAAGGTGAGCAGGGCCCCGGACAGGAACAGGAAGCCGACCACCCAGAAGGTGAAGTTGTGGGGCTGGAGGAACCGGAACGTCGCTCCCCAGCCGCTCTCGTCGATGACCGCCCGGCGGGCGGCGACGACCGAGTCGGCGGCGGTGTGGGTGTCGGTGCCGGTCATGCGCTCGCCTCCTGGCCGTCCGGCCGATAGGTGGTGCTGTCGATCATCGTGGCGAGCTCTTCGACCTGGTTCCCCAGGTTCTCCGGGGTCCCCCGGATCTCGATCTCGACGCCGACGCCGTCGAAGACGAACGTGGCGATGAGGGCGGCCTGGTCGACGCCGACGACGTAGACCACCTGACCGGGGACGCCGTCGGCGTTCTCGATGGTCGCGCGACCCTGCTCGTCCTTGGCCAGCAGGGCGTCGAGGCTCTCGTTGACGTCGATCATCCGATCACCCAATGCCACCGCCGTACCGTCCCAGTTGCCGGACTTCGCGCTGTAGCCCACGCCTTCGTTCGAAAGCACTGCGCTGGCGGGGACCGACGCCGCATCCTCGTTGCCCTCGACGAGCAGGACGCCGCTGTCGAGCTCCCAGCCGACCGCCGGCACGAACGTGATCTCTCCGTCGCCGAGGTTGATCACGTCGCCGGCGACGATCGGGTTGTCCACCGCGATCTGCTCGTCGAGCCAGGGCATCACGTGTGCCCAGAGCGCCCACACGACCAAGAGCACGACCCCCGGCCAGATCGTGCGGCGGTCGAACCCGGCGATGCGCTGATCGGCGGGCACCCAATCGGGTCTCGCCCGGTCATCCGGTGCAGGATCCCGAAGCGTCGCCGTCGACGCGCCCGAGGTGGTCTCGGCCGGTTCCGTCATGGTCATCCCCCGGGGTGAGCGCTGAGCCAGCGTCAGCGTGGTGTGGTCGAGGCGAACCGACACACCGCCGGCGGGAGGCCGGAGGTCAGCAGGCTCGGGAAGCGCTGCGCAAACGCTAGCCGCGGCCCTGTAACCGCTCGGTGCCCAGCGGGCACCTTTCCTCGGTCGAAGACGGGTCAGTCGGTGGCGCGGGCGGCGTCGGTGAGGTCGGCGGCCAGGGCGGCGAGGCGTCGGCGGTCGGGCTTCTGGCTCGTGAGGAAGGGGACGTCGGCGGCGGCGAGGGGGAAGAGGCGGCGGGGGCGCTTGAACGCGGAGAGCAGATCGCGGAGCTGCGCCTGCACGTCGTCGAGATCGGCGTCGCCCACCACGAGGGCGACGACCTCCTGGCCGTCGACCGGGTGCTCGATGCCGAACACATAGGCGGCGGCGACACCGTCGAGGGAGACGAGGGCCTTCTCGACCTCGGAGGGGGCGACGTTGGAGCCCCGAGCCTTGATGAGGTCTGTCTGGCGGCCCTTGAAGAAGAACCAGCCGTCGCGGAAGAGGCCGCGATCGCCGGTGTGGTACCAGCCGTCGGCGTCGAAGACGTCGGCCTGCTCCTGCTTGTAGAGGCCGAGCATCACGCTGTAGCCCCGCACCCATACCTCACCCTCGACGCCTTCGTCCACGTCCTTGCCGTCGTCGTCCACGATGCGGTGGGACAGGCCGGGGACCTCGTGGCCGAAGGTGCCCCGGTAGGGCTCGGTGGTGCCGGCGAAGTCCTCCTCCTGGGTCCAGAAGGTGTGGGGGCCACCGGTCTCGGACATGCCCAGCGAGGTGACGGCGAGGCCCGGGTCGGCCGGACGGAACGCGGCGGGGCGGCCCTCGAGGAAGGTGCCGTAGCGCAGGGCCGACAGGTCGGTGGTGGCGAACTCCGGGTGGGCGGTGAGGGTCGCGCCGATGCCGGGCCAGGCGCTCACGCAGCTCACCCGCTCGCGCTCGAGCAGGGCCAGGGCGGCGCCGGCGTCCATGCGCTCCTGGGTGACGAAGGCAGCGCCCACCGCCAGCGCCCGCAGCAGGGTGAACGAGAAGCCGCCGACCCAGCACAGGGGCATGGGCGTCCAGATGCGGTCCTCGGGGCCGAGGCCCGAGAGGGCGGCCAGGTTGCGGGCGTGGCGCAGCAGGGGCCCGTGGCCGTGCACCACCCCCTTGGGCGTCCCCGTGGAGCCCGAGGTGTAGGTGATGAGCATCGGGTCGGCCGGGGTGACGTCGTCCTCCGTGGCCGTGACCACGGCGGCGAGGGCGGGGTCGGGCGCCTCGTCGAGGGTGGCGCCGATGCCGGCGTCGGCCCACGTCACGTCGGCGTCGTCCCAGAAGAGCACCCGGCGCAGCTGGGGGAGCTCGGGGAGCAGCAGCGAGGGGTCGGGGCACCGGGCCAGGCTCGGTGCCACGTCGACCAACCGGGTGGTGTGGTCCTGCGCGCCGAACGTCGTCGACGCCAACAGCAGGCCGACGTCGGCGTGGCGCAGCATCGTGGCCATCTCGGGCACCTGGTAGAAGGTGTTGACCGGCGTCGAGACCGCTCCGATGCGACAGATCGCGGCCCAGGCCAAGACCCAGGGCACGCCGTTGGGCAGCAGGGTGCCGACGTGGGTCCCCTTCCCCACGCCGCGTGCCACCAGGTGGGCGGCGAGCGCGGCCGATCGGCGGTCGAGCTCGGCGTAGGTGAGGCGCTCGTTCAGGTCGGCCACCGCCAGGTTGTCGGGGTGGTGGGCGACGGCGTGGCGAAGGAGGCCGGCCACGGTGGGGAGGTGGTCGGGCCACGTCGGATCGTCGGACCGCGCCCAGGTGGCGCCGGCGGCGCGCTGGTGGCGAGGCGGCTCGACCCTCGTCTCGCCCATCACGCCGGCCTCCGGCCGAGGACGCCCCGGTGGATCAGGTGGTGCGCGGCGGCGAGGGCGGGGGGCTCGTCGAGGTCGTGCAGCACGAACACGGTGTAGGGCACCCGCTCGATCACGGCAAGGAGGCTGATGGCGTCCACGTCGGTGTCCCCGAAGCCGCGGGTGTGGACGACCCGCGCCAAGCGGTCGAAGAACACCACCATGAGCTCGAGCGACATGGCCGCCATCGCCGGGTCGCCCGGGTCGATCTCCTGCCAGGCGCTGATGACGCCGCCGTTGGAGCGGTAGGCGGCGAACCACTGCGTCAGCCAGTCGCCGAGGGACCCGTCGGGGGCGGTGGGGAACACGTCGACGAGATCCGCCATGCGCCGGCCGGCGTCGAGGGCGAGGGTGCGGAAGAGGTGATCGGTGCTCTCGAAGTACTGGTAGAAGGTGCCGTGCGAGCACCCGACCTCCTCGACGATGTCGTCCACCCGGGTGGCGTGGTAGCCCCGCTGGGGCAGCACGGCACCGGCGGCGTCGAGCAGGCGTTGGCGGGTGGCGATCCCGCGGGGGCGCATCGGCCGGTCCGGGCCGTCGCCAGGGGAGGCGTCCGGCCACGTGGGGACGACCTTCGGGGGCGGCGCCACCGCGGGCCCGACGTTCACCCCGGCGAGGGGTCCGTGGATGGTCCGGTGCACGGTCTCGGCCAGCCCCCGGGTGAAGCGTGGGCGCGGGACCGAGAACAGGCCCAGTAGCCAGTAGTGGACGCTGCGCAGGACCATGGCCACGGTGGCCTCGGCTGCGGTCCGGGGGTCGAGGTCCGTCGGGACCGTGCCGCCGTGCCCGCTGGCGTCCTCGAGCACCTGCTGCACCCGGAGGGTCAGGGGACGGGGGAGGGGCTGGCCGGGGCGGGTGTCGCGGAACGCCGCCGGGAAGGAGAGCAGCACCGGCTGGTAGGCCCGCTCGACCTCCACCAGGGCGTCGAGCCACGCCTCCAGGGTGGCCACGCCGTCGGCGTCTGGTGCCACCGGGTCGAGGCGGTCGGCCAGGTCGGCCAGCGCGCGGCCGAGGTGGCCGGCGAGGCGCCAGAAGACGTCCTCCTTGCTGGCGAAGTACTGGTAGAACGCCGGGCGCGAGCAGCCCGCTGCTTCGGCGATGTGCTCGACCTTGGCGTCGTGGTAGCCGTGTTCGGCGAAGACCTCGAGCGCGCCGGTGAGGATCGACCGCTGGGTGGTGGCGCCCCGGCTGCCGACCTCGGGGTTGCCGCCGAAGGGCGGCCGGCGCAGGACCGCGCCCTCGTCGACTGCGCTCATGGCGAGGCCGTCCCGCGGGCCGCGGGCCAGACCGCCTCGGACCCTCGCCGCGCGCCGCGCCGCGCCGCCGCCACCGGCCCTATCCGACGGCGCCCGACGTCTTCAGGGCGATGAGCTCGTCCCAGTCCATGCCCAGCGAGAGCAGCACGTCGTCGGTGTGCTCGCCGTGGCCGGGGCAGCGGGTGATCTCGGTGGGCGTCTCGTCGAACTGTGCCGGGCTGGCGACGAGCTGCACGTCCTGGCCGTTGGCCGCGGTCATGGTGGGCAGGTAGCCGTTGGCCACGACCTGCGGGTCCTCGTAGAGCTCGTCGAGGGTCTGGAACGGGCTCCAGGCGCCGGCGAAGTCCTCGAGCACCTCGCGCCAGTGGGCGAGGGGATGGGCGCCGAAGGCCTCGTCGAGCAGGGTGATGCACTCGACGCAGTTCTCGGCGCGGGCGGCCGAGTCGATGAACCGCTCGTCGGTGGCCATCTCGGGCTTGCCGAGGCGGGTGACGAGGTCGGTCCAGAACTTGTCGCTCTGCAGGAGGACGAGCATGACGAAGCGGTCGTCGCCGGTGCGGTAGACGGCGACGCCCGGGTTCCGATTCTGACGGCGGTCACCCCCGGTGGGGATCTTGGAGAAGCCGAAGAGCTTCGAAGCCACCACCAACGGGGAGATCTGCCACATCGAGGTGGCCATCAGCGAGACATCGACGATGCTCGGCTCGCCCGTCCGCTCCCGCTTGAACAGCGCGCTGGCGATGGCGCCGGCCACCGCCAGGCCGCCCATCACGTCGCCGAAGGCGGGCGCGGCCTGGCCCATGGGCCAGCCGTCGCGATCGGGCATGACCGCGGCCATGCCGGCCCGGGCCCAGTAGGAGGTGCCGTCGTAGCCGGCCTTCTCGGCGTCGGGCCCCTTGGTGCCCTGTCCGGTGCCCCGGGCGATGATGATCTTGGGGTTGCGGGCCAGCAGGTCGTCGTTGTCGATCTGCAGCTTGCGGCGCACCTGCGGCAGGTAGTTGGTGAGGAACACGTCCGCTGTCTCCACCAACTTGAGGAGCGCCTCGCGACCGTCGGGGTGGGAGATGTCGATGGTCACCGACCGCTTGCCGTGGTTGGGCTGCTCCATCATGAAGTTCACGCCTTCGGCGCCGCCCGGCAACAGGCCGGAGGTGACGAGACCCCGCTGGGGGTCGCCGGTCTCGGGGTGCTCGATCTTGATGACCTCGGCGCCCTGGTCGACGAGCACGGCGCCCGCCGAGGGGACGAACATCCAACTCGCGACCTCGACGACCCTGACGCCGTCCAGTGGTCCCGCCATGGCCTACCTCTTTCCGTCGAATGTGATGGGTCGGTCTCGGTCTGCTCGATCCGCGGGCCGGCACCGACGGGTGTGCCGGCGTCGGCCCAGGGAAGCCTGCGCTACGCCGTCGCCGGCTGGTCGAGCACGAGCGGGAAGTGCTCGATGGAGCGGATAGCGGCGGTGTACACGAGCTCGTAGCCGTCGGGGACCGCATAGTCGGGGATGCGGCGGTGCCACTCGCGCAGGGCGATGCGCAGCTCGAGGCGGGCGAGGTGCGAGCCGAGGCAGCGGTGGATGCCGCCGCCGAAGGCGATGTGGCGGTTGACGTCGCGGTCGAAGCGCACCTCGTCGGCGTCCTCGAGGAACTCCTCGTCGGTGTTGGCCGACCCGATGAGGGCGATGACGTGGTCGCCCTTCGTGACCGGGCAGCCGGCGATCTCCGTATCGGCCACCGCGGCCCGGATGATACCCATGACCGGGGTCTCCCATCGGAGTAGCTCTTCCACCGCCGAGGGGATTAGGCCAGGGTCGTCGACGATCTGCCGGCGGTGGTCGGGGTGCTCGGCCAGGAAGGCGAAGATGCAGTCGAGGGTGGCGGTGACGGTGTCGAGGCCGGCGATGAGGAACAGGAAGCAGATGTCGAGGATCTCGTGGCGGGTGAGGCGCACGCCGTCGACCTCGGTGGCGAGGAACTCGCTGAGCAGGTCGTCCCTGGGCTCGCGCTCGCGCTCGTCGAGCGCCTCTTCGAAGTAGGCGTAGATCGAGTCGGCGGTGGCCTTCTGGTGGGCCACCGCCTCCGGGGCGCGGAAGGCGGTGCCGACGACGTAGTGGGGGCGGATGATGCCGTCCTTCATGGCGAGGAAGGTCGGGAGGTTCTCGAGGGGCAGGCCCAGCAGCGTGAGGAACACCTTCGTGGGGAATCTGGTCGAGAAGTCGGCGGCGAAGTCGATCTCGGTGCGATCGCCCAGCTCGTCGATGAGCTCGTTGACGAGGTTCGTGACCGGCTCCTCGAGCTCCGCGACCTTCCGGGGCGCGAACAGCGGGTCGAGGATCTTGCGGTACTTCTTGTGGTCGGGCGGGTCGATCTGGAGCGGGATGAGGGGGCGGACGTTCTGGAGGTCGACCGCCGACATGTTCGACGAGAAGACGTCGGCCTGGCGCAACGCCTCGTCTACCTCGGCCCGCCCGGCCAGCACCACGCTGCCCTCCATGGAGAGCACCCGCATGGCCGCCCGCATCTCGCGGAACACCGGCTGCGGGGCCCGGGCCATGGCCGGGTCCATCTGGCTGAACGGATCCTCCTCCGGTGCTTCGTCGTCCACCGGGGCCGTGGTCTCGCTCATCCCCGGCGACGCTACGACCGTCTAACGCGGGCGTCAACTAGCGCGTCGGTACGCCGACCTCGGCTCAGGCGGGCTCGGCCCGGGGCTCCGGGGCCGTCGCCGGCGGGGTGGCGTCGAGCTCGGCCCGGATGCGGGCGAGCTCGTCGAGTTGTCTGCTGACGTCCTGCACCTGCTGCTCCAAGGCGGCGGGCTCGCCGACCGGGGACGCCCCGGCGGCCGCGAGGTCGGCGGCCGCCTGCTCGACGAGGACCACCTGCTGTTCGACCCGGGCCAGGGGATCGGCCCGCACGCGTTCGGGCAGCGCGGCCACCGCGACCAGCTGCTCGTCGATCGCCGCCACCTGCTCTTCGAGCGTGACCCGCGCCTCGAGCATGCCGGTGCCCTCCTCGAGCAGGGGGTGGGCGCGGAGCGCAGCCACCACGTCGACGAGTCGGCGGTGCATTCTGGCTTCGGGCGTGTGGGCGCCGGCCCACTCGGCCGGGGCCGTCGTCGGGCGACCGGGGATCACCTCATTGTCGGCCTGGAACTTGCGCTTGGATCGCACCGCGAGCGCGGCGGCGCCGGCGATCCCCGCGGCGACCACGAGGATCCCGGCGAGGAGCAACAGGGTCACGGCCCGCGCCTACCCGGCGAACAAGGCGACGAGGATGGCGATGACGACGAGCGCGGCGACGACCAGGGCGGCGATCTTCGCCTTGCTCCACGGGTAGTCGCCGTGGACCTCGCCGGTGGCCCCGTTGATGAAGGTCTGGAAGGGCTTGCCCCCGTAGCTGATGGTCAGCAGCCAGATCGGCAGCAGCAGGTGCTTGAAGCTCAGGTCCTGGAAGTCGGTGGCGACCTGATCGACCCGCTGCTTGTCGCCCCCGATGTCGCGTCGGACGGTTTGGTCGATCGTGGCCTTCATCCGGTTCTGGGCCTCACCGAAGCACTCGCCGACGTCCTTGTCGTAGGTGCGGCAGAGGTGGCCGGCGAGGAACTCGGGGGAGAAGGGCTGCGCCGACGCGGTGGGCCACGGCTCGAGGTCGTGGACGTGGTCGGGGTCGAAGCCGTCGTTGGCGAGCACGGTGAGGTCGTCGAATTGGTTGTGGACCCGACCCGACACGGCGTGCCAACGGGTCCGCGTCTCGGTGCGGCGGTTGTCGCCGCTGCCGACCTGCACGGTGTAGTCCTCGCCGCGCTGGCCGGCATAGCGCGTGTGGGCGTCCGCGTCGTAGGTGAAGTAGGCCGCGTACACGCTCGCGAAGGACCCCTTCTCGTGGTACTTCTTGAACTCGCGGGGGGCCAGCCAGCGGGACTTGATCCAGCCGTCGATGGCGGCTTTGGCCTGCTTGTCGTCGACCTGGAAGGGGAGCACCCCGTCGACGGCGAGACGGTCGGGCGCCTCGTGCACGTCTTCGCGCTGGATGGGGGTGGCGCAGTACGGGCAGCGGGTCGAGGTGAGGCTCCCGGTGAAGGTGGTGTGGCCGCCGCAGTTCTGGCAGACCACCTCCTTCTCCCCTTCGATGCGCTGGCTCAGACGGTTCGCCGCGCCGGAGCGCAAGGTGGCCATCGCCGCGTTGAGGTCTTGTTCGACCACGGCCTTGCCCGCGGTCTCGACGATGTCCTGGGTGTGACCGCACGACGGGCAACGCAGCTTCTGGACACCGATGTCGAACACCAGCTCGCCGCCGCACCCCGGGCAGGGGTAGGTGCGGGTCTGCTCCGTGACGTGGTGCAGGGCAGGGTCCGGGGCCGCCGCGGGGGGTGCGGGCGGCGGGGTTGCCGCGTGACCGGCGGGCGGGGGCGGCGGTGGTGCGTGGGTGGGCGGTGGCGGCGGTGTGGCGGCCTGGTTCGGGACGGGCGGTGGCGTCGGGGTGTCGGCGGCCATGGGTCAGCCTTCGGGCGTGGCCGGCGGGGCGGGCGGAGCACCACCAGGCGTCGGTGGTGGGGGCGGCGGAGGGGGCGGGGTGCCTCCCGTGGGTGGCGCGAGCGGCGGCATCGGCGGCGGGGTGGAGAACAGCGGTGCGAGCGCGGGCACGGTGCCGGCGGCCGCCCATGCCGCCATGCCTTCGGTCCACACCAGGGAGCTCGCGTTGACCTGGCCGTTGGCCACGCCGGCGCGGATCTGGTCGACGCTGAAGGGGCCCGACGACTGCCCGCCCATCTCGACGTGGAAGAGCGCCTGGCCGGGCAGCGGGGGCGGGGCCGCGGGCGCGGCCGCGCCGCCCGCGGCGGGCGCCATGGCGTTGCCCATCTGGTTCGCCATTTGGCCGGCCATGGCCACCCCCATGCCGATCTGCATCGCGTCGCCCATGGTGCTTCCTCCCGGGTTGCTCGCCGCGGCGACCATGGCCTCGGCCGCCGCACCCTGCTGGAGGCGATCCATGGGGCCGACGTTGTCGAGGTAGCCCGCCTGCTCGACGCCACGCGCCACGCCGCGGGTCATGGCCTGGGTGATCTCGTCGGGGAGCGAGATGGTCATCGTGATGGAGTCGATGGCGAGGCCGTACTCGTCGTCCACCCGCTCGGCGACGAAGTCGCGCAGCTTGTCGGCGAGCTCGATCTGGTGGCCCTGGAGGTCGATGGCCCCGAGGCCAGACTCGGTGACCATGTCGGCGAAGGCCAGCGCGATCACCCGGCGGAGCAGCTCGGTGATCTCGTCGATCTCGACGGCGCTGTCCGTGCCGATGACCTCGCGGAGGAACACCTCGGGGTCGGCGATCTTGACCACGCACATCCCGTTGGCGCGGACCTGGACCATCTTGAAGTCGGGATCGCGCACCGTCACCGGCTGCGGGGTGCCCCACAGCAGGTCGGTGACCGGCCGGGTGTTGAGGAAGTAGACCTCGCTGCGGAAGGGGCTGTTGAAGCCGTGCTCCCAACCCTGGAGCGTGCCGAGGATGGGCAGGTTCTCGGTCTTCAGCTCGTAGTTGCCGGGCTCGAACGAGTCGGCGAGCTTGCCGCGGTAGACGAACACCGCCCGCTGGCCCTCGCGCACGATCAGCTGCGCGCCGTTCTTGATCTCGTTCTGGTAGCGGGGGAACCGCCACGCCAGCGTCGAGCGCGAATCGTCGACCCACTCGATGATGTCGACCAATTCACCCTTGAGCTTGTCCATCAGTCCCACGATGTGTCTCCCCGGCTCGGTGCTGTCGGCCACGGGTGGGCCGCCCTCCGCGTTCGTATCATTGCCGACGGCAGCAGGCAGCGCGGCCGTCAGGTCCGCCACGCTGGGTATACTGCTGGTATATGGGGTCGACGACGATCAAGCTCAGCACCGAGACCAGGGACCGCATCCGGGCGCTCGGGGGCGACACGTATGAGGAGACCATCGTCGAAGCCCTCGACGCACTCGAGGCGGACCGCTTCTGGGCGCAGGCCGAGGCCGCGGCGGCCCATCGGGCGTTGCTGAGCAGCGGCGAGCGGGATGCCCTCGCGGCGCGAGAGGCCGACGTCGACGCCGCCTTCGACGGCCTCGGATGACCGACGCCGGCGACGTCCACCTCGCCGACCTGAACGACGAGCGGCGGCGGCACGTCCTGGTGGTTTCGAACCGCCGGTTCCAACGACTCTCGGGCCGCGTGCTCGTCGCCCCAGAGCTGGGTGGCGAGGCGGACGAGGTCGCCTTCCCCTGGCGCGTGGAGGTTGACGGCAGGGTCTTCGCCGTCGACCTCCTGCGCAGCCTGCCCCTCGAGCGGCTGCTCGAGCGCACCGACCGGGCGCCGGCGGCGACGATGGTCGCCGTGCGGCGAGCCGTCCACGCCATCACCTGAGCCGAGCAGGCATCCGGCGAACTCGAGGCAATGGTCCCCTGAATCCGGGGGGCATTGCCTCGAGAATGGCCTGCGGGCCTCGTTCAGCCGAAGGGGTCGAGGCTGGCGCCCACGACCCACATGCTGAAGTACTGCGCCGACGCCCCGTAGGCCTGGGCCACGGCCACCTTGGCGCCGTCCACCTGGTGCTCGCCGGCCATGCCCCGCACCTGGAGTGCGGCCTCGGCGAAACGCAGCATCCCGGAGGCGCCGATGGGGTTCGACGAGAGCACGCCGCCGGACATGTTCACCGGGAACGAGCCGTCGAGCGCGGTGGCGCCGGACTCGACGAGCTGCCACCCCTCACCGGGCTCGGCCAGGTGGTGGGCCTCGAGCCACATCGGCTCGTACCAGGAGAAGGGCACGTACAGCTCGGCGCAGTCGATCTGCTCGCGGGGCCGGGTGATGCCGACCTGGGCGTAGATGTCCTCGGCGCAGTCGGCCGCACCTTGGGGCAGCACGGGGTCCCGGCCCGGGAAGCCGAAGGGCTCGGAGCGCATGGCCGATCCGAGCACCCACGCCGGTGGGCGCCCGTCGGCCGCGGCGGCCTCGCCCCCGGCCTGGTCGGTGAAGACCATGGCGCAGGCGCCATCCGACGACGGGCAGGACTCGAGGAAGTGCAGCGGGTCCCACATCATCGGGGACGCCTTCACCGACTCGATGGAGATGTCCTCGAGGCGCAGGTGGGCGTAGGGGTTCTTGAGGGCGTTCTGCCGGTCCTTCACCGCCACCATGGGGCCGACGTCGAGGGGCGCGCCGGAGCGGTGGATGTACGAGCGGATGAACGGCGCGAACGCGCCGCCGGCGCCGAGCGAGGCGCCCTTGCCCGAGCCGAGGGCGAACTGGGCGTTGCCCTCGGACTGCTTCTGGTAGCCGACCGCCAGCACGCGTCGGTGGCGACCGGTCTCGACGAGGTGGCTGGCCACGATGCCGGTCGTGCCACCCACCGAGCCGGCGGTGTGCACCCGGAACATGGGCTTGCCGTGCGCCCCGAGCGCGTCGGTCAGGTAGAGCTCGGGCTTCATGACGCCCTCGAAGAGGTCGGGCGCCTTGCCGATGACCACGGCGTCGATGTCGCCCCAGTCCATCTGGGCGTCGTCGAGCGCCCGGCGGGCCGCCTCGCGGACCAGGCCGCCGAGGGAGACGTCCCACCGCTTCTTCTTGTGGTGGGTCTGGCCGATGCCGACGATGGCGGCGGGTGCGTGGGCCATCAGCCTTCCCCCTTCTCGAGGACGCAGACGAGGTTCTGCTGCAGGCACGGGCCCGAGGTGGAGTGGCCGACGGTGCGGCTCGCCCCGCGGTCCCGGATGGCGGCGGCGGCCTCGGCGATGCGGACCAGGCCGGTGGCCATGATCGGATTGGCCGCCAGTGGCCCGCCCGAGGGGTTGACCGAGACGGTGGGATGCAGCTCGAGGGCCTCGACCAGCAGGGGCTCCTCGTGGGTGAACGCGGCCTGCAGCTCCGCCACGTCCACCGGGCCGTCGGGCAAGCCGGCGGCCTCCGCCGCCTTGCGGGCGGACAGCGAACGGGTCAGGTCCCGCATGCCCGGGTAGTGCAGCTCGGCGCAGTGGGCGATGCCGGTGATCCACACCGGGTCGGCGCAGACCGCCTTGGCCTTCTCGGCCCGGGCGATCACCACCGCGGCGGCGCCGTCGGTGATCGGCGGCAGGTCGTGGCGGCGCAGCGGGGCGCGGACCGTGTCCTCGGCGAGGAGGGCGTCAACGTCGAACTCGCCGCTCACCTGGGCGTACGGGTTCGACTGGGCATCCCGGCGGCAGCGCACCGCGATCTCGGCGAGCTGGCGTTCGGTCACGTCGCCGGCAGCGAGCACCGCCTGGGCCTGGAGGCCGGCGAGGCTGAGGGCGTCGGCGCCGAGCGGGGCCAGGTAGAAGGGGTCCATCTCCATCGGGTAGATGAGCGCCGGGTCCGCGGTGGACGAGCGCCCGGACCCCATGGCCAGGGCCACGTCGACCCCGTCGCCGAGCAGCAGGCGGACGTAGGCCTCGTAGAGCGCCCAGGCGCCGTCCATCTCGACGTGGCTGTCGCGCTTCGGCGGCCAGGCGCCGATGGCGTCGGTGTTCTGCACGAAGGAGAACGCCTGGCCGGCCACGTAGTCGCAGCTGCCGGCGCAGGTGAAGTCCACGTCGGCCCGGGTGAGGCCGGCGTCGTCGAGGGCGCCGGTGACGACCTCGAGCAGCAGCTGGGTCTCGGTCTGGTCGGTGTGGCGCACCATCGGGGTCTGCGCCCACCCGATGATGGCGATGTCGTCAGGGTGTTCGCCGGGAACGCGATCGCCCGGTGCGTGGTCGAGGGTCATCTAGCAGAGCCGATTCACGAGGTCGGGGTCGTCGGCGTCGGGCTCACCCGTCGGGATCCAGCCGATGAGGCCGGCCTCGCGGGTGTCGCCGACGCCGTCCTCCATCTCGGCCGCCGACGCCCACACCGGTGCGACCCGCATGCCGGTGCGGATGGCGTCGTTGGGGGTGTCGACGAGGGCCTGGTAGCTCAGCACCACGTCGGTGTCCTCGAGCAGCACGTGGACCCGGGCGAAGGGCTCGGTCTCGGTCTGGCCCGGGTACTGCACCGGCGTGACGATCGTGTAGCTGGTCACCACGCCCTTCTGGGGCAGGTCGACCTCGTGCTCGGCGGTGAGGGCGATCGAGTCGACGGGGCAGTAGCCCCGACCGCCGGTGTAGGTGCGCCCGCACACCGGGCAGCGCAGGCCGAGGAAGCGGGCCTCGGCGGCCGCGGCCTCGGAGCGCACGACGTTGTCGGGCACCGGCGTGGTGTAGGCGATCGAGGCGTTGTAGCCCATCATCTCGATCGGCTCGGCGGCGCCGCCGCCTCCGCCCGAGATCGGCTCCTCGCCGGGGACGAAGGCCTCGACGTCGGTGAGGTGGCCGCGGCGCTCGGCCCGCCACCTCGGCGCCACCCGCATCCCGACGCTCATGGCGTCGGCGCTCCCGGCGTCCACCGCGTGGATCAACGCGGTGTCGGCGCCGTCGAGGCGGACGGTGGCGAACGCGAAGGGGTGGGCGAGGGGGTGCTGCTCGGATGGCTCGGCCACCCAGCACCACGACTCGACGGTACCGGCGGGGCCGACGTCGACGAAGTCGTGGGCCAGCTCGGCGCCGGTCTCCGGATCCCATTCGAGCGGCGGGCACAGGACCCGGTCACCGCCGCGGATGCCGATGAAGCGCTCCTCGGTGAGCGCGGTCATGAAGGCCCCCAGCACCGGCCCGAGCGAGCGCTGGTACGGAAACGTGATGGTGCTCTCGACCACCGTGCTCAACGCGGGAACCCCCCGGTCCGACGAACGACGTGGCCGCCCCAACCACGGCCGAGCCCGTCGGGCACCGGCGGCGGCGAGCATAGACCCCGCTGGTTCTGGCGCCCGATGTGCTGGCCCTGACCAGTAGATCAGGCGCCAGAACGGGGGGTGGGTCTCAGGGGCGGAAGACCGCGGGCAGGAGGGCGTTGAAGACGTCGGCGCGCTCCCACGGGAGGAAGTGGCCGGCGCCGGCGACGACCAGGGGCCCGATGCGGTTGCGGTAGGCGGCCTCGGCGTAGACCAGGAAGTCGGGGCCGATGACGTGGTCGTCGGCCCCGTAGAGGACGAGGGTGGGGACGTCGACGGCGTCCAGGTGGGGGAGCTCGGCCATGGGCCGGCCGAACGCGATCTGGTAGGGGGCCCACGACGCCCGCAGGCGGGCCTCGTCGGCGAAGGGCTCGGTCTGGAAGTCGACCTCGGCGTCGGTGAACGTGCCCGGCGACGCCCAGAGGCGTGAGCGGAAGACCGACGCCACCCACAGGCGACGGGCCTCGGCGGTGTTGAGGATGGCGGCGAGCTCGTCCGGCTTGGCCCCCTGCCATACCCGGTAGTCGCCGGTGGGCCCGGTGCCGAGGGCGCTGAAGTCGCCGAAGTCGAGGCCGGCGGCCGCGTAGTCCGCGCCCATGGGCGGCACGGTGTTGAACGCACAGTTGCCGGTGACGAAGCCGGGGTAGCGGTGGACGAGGTCGGTGGCGACGACCCCGCCGAGGTCGCTGGCGGCGACGACGCAGGCGTCGTGGCCGAGGTGCTCGGCGACCAACGCGTGCACGTCGATGGCGTAGGTGGCGATGTCGTGGACGTCGTCGGGGGCGGGGCCGCTGTCGCCGATGCCCCGGAAGTCGGGGGCGATGACCTCGAAGCCCGCCTCGGCGAGCGGTGCGATGTTCCGCCACCAGATGCGCTTGGTCTCGGGGCAGCCGTGGAGCAGGAGCAGGGGCGTGCCGCCGGCTCCCTCGTGGACGTAGGCCAGCTCCGCGCCGGTGGACAGCGCCGCTCGGTGGACGGCGAAGGCGTCGGGCGGCGGCGTCGGTGGCTGGGCGGGTCGGCGGGCGGGGTCGTAGGGGAAGGCGCCGCTCACGGATGGGCCTCCTGCGGGCTCAGCGGGCGCCGCGGACGAGGCGTCCGGGTCGGGCGCCCGTCTCGACGCCCTCCTCGAAGGTGACGACGCCGGACTTGATGGTGGCGACGTAGCCCTCGGCGCCCTGGACGATGCGGGACCCGCCGGCGGGCAGGTCGTTGACCACGCGGGGGATGCCGAGGCGCAGGCGGTCGAAGTCGATGATGTTGAGGTCGCCGACCATGCCGGGCTCGACCGTGCCCCGATCACCCAGGCCGTAGAGGCGGGCGGTGTCGTGGGTCTGCTTCTTGACCAGCAGCTCGAGCGGCAGCTGCTCGCCGCGGTCGCGGTCCCGACCCCAGTGCGTGAGCAGGAAGGTGGGCAGCGAGGCGTCGCAGATGACGCCGCAGTGGGCGCCGCCGTCGCCGAGGCCGCTGGCCGACCGGGGGTGCAGCAGCATCTCCCGGACGTGGTCGAGCGAGCCGTCGGCGTAGTTGAGCATCGGCAGGTAGAGCAGTCCGTCGCCGTCCGATTCGAGCATGGCGTCCAGGGCGACCTCGACCACCCCGCAGCCCGCAGTGGCGGCGACCGCGGCCAGGGAGCGCTCGGGGCCCGGCTCGTACTGCGGCGGGTCGCCGAGCAGGTAGCTGTGCTCGGCGGCGTGCTGGATCTGGGCGGCGGCGGCCTCGTCGGGCTCCCACTCGACGATGGCCCGGCGCACCTCGGGGTCGCGGAGGGCGGCGACGAGGTCGGCGCCGGTGACGCCGCGGGCCTTCAGGTCGGCGAAGGCCGGGACGGGGTCGAGGAAGGAGTAGGTGGTGTGCAGGCCCGAGAGCAGGCCCGTGGGGCGGGCCGCCACCTGGGGCCAGACGTCGGCGCCCTGCTCGGCGGCGGCGATCGACGCGTCCATGAGGCCCCGCCACAGGTCGGGGGCAGGGTCCACCTGCACCATGACGAAGGTGACGGGCCGGCCGATGGCCGACGAGAGCCGGCACATCCAGTCGACCTCCTGCTCGGGGGCGACGATGTCCTCGCCGGCCGCGCCCATGGGGGCCAGCTCGAAGATGCCGGTGCCCAACTCGCCCAGCACCGCGCCGATGCCGAACAGCTCGTCCTCGGCTGCGAACGTGCCGGGGACGGGGCGGCCGTCGATGGCCTGGTGGGCGATGGTGCGCGAAGTGGAGAAGCCCAGGGCGCCGGCGGCGACGGCCTCCCGCACGATGGCGGCCATGGCTTCGATGTCGGCCGGGGTGGCGGGCTCGTTGTCGGCGCCGCGCTCACCCATCACGTAGGCCCGGACGGCACCGTGGGCGACCTGCGTGCCGACGTCCATGGTCCAGCGGTGGCCATCGAGGGCGTCGAGGTACTCGGGGAAGCTCTCCCAGGTCCAGTCGATGCCTTCGGCCAGGGCGGTGCCGGGGATGTCCTCGACGCCCTCCATGAGGCCGATGAGCCAGTCCCGCTTGGCCGGGTCGGCGGGCGCGAAGCCCACCCCGCAGTTGCCGGTGATGATGGTGGTGACGCCGTGCCACGCGGTCGGGGCGAGCACGTCGTCCCAGGTGACCTGGCCGTCGTAGTGGGTGTGGATGTCGACGAAGCCCGGGGTGACGAGCAGCCCCTCGGCGTCGATCACGCGGGTGCCCGCGGGCACCTCGACGTCGAGGTCGGGGCCCACTGCGGTGATGCGCCCGTCGCGCACCACCACGTCGGCCCGGACGGCGGGGCGGCCCGTGCCGTCCACCAGCGTCCCGTTGCGGATCACGAGGTCGTCCACGTCGTCTCCTCCCCCTGTCGCGACCGGCGCCGCGACGACGGCACCCTACCGCCGGGTCCCGGCGTCCTCTGCGCCCGAGTCATTGGTACGGGACGCAAGAACCTCGAGCGATCGGGGTCCGTCGGCGCGGCCGGCGTCGGGTACGGTCCGCCCGCCGACCGCCGTCACCCGACTCTGGGAGCGTCATGACCGACCGCCGCCTCGACGAACTGGGCTTCTACCTGTTGGCCGGTGGCGCCACATCGCCGGCGGCGCTGCTCGACGAGGCACGGGAGGGCGAGGCCCTCGGCCTCGGCACGGCGTTCATCTCCGAGCGCTACAACGTGAAGGAGGCGGCCACCCTCGCCGGCGCGGCCGGGGCGGTGACGTCGGAGGTCCGCATCGCCACCGCGGCCACCAACCACAACACCCGCCACCTCCTGGTCACGGCCTCCCACGCCATGACCATGCACAAGCTGACCGGCGGCCGGTACGTGCTCGGCCTCGGTCGCGGGATCCCGCTGATGCAGGACGCCTTCGGCATCCCCCGCATCACCACCGCCCAGATGGAGGACGCCGCCGGCCTCCTGCGCCGCCTCTGGAAGGGCGAGGTGATCCTCGGGCACCAAGGGCCGGCGGGCTCCTGGCCCGTGCTGCACCTCGGCAGCGAGTTCGACGAGGACATCCCGCTGCTGCTCGTGGCCTTCGGGCCGGAGTCCCTGAAGCTCGGTGGCCGGGCCTTCGACCACGTCGTCCTGCACACCTTCTTCACCGACGAGACCACCGAGCGGGCCGTCCGCACCGTGAAGGGCGCCGCCGAGCAGGCCGGGAGGGACCCGGCGTCGGTGACGGTGTGGTCGTGCTTCGCCACCGTCGGCGACCACCTGTCCGAGGAGGTCCGCCTGCGCAAGACCGTCGGTCGGCTGGCGGGCTACATCCAGGGGTACGGGGACCTCCTCGTGGCGACCAACGGGTGGGACCCGGCGCCCCTGGCGACCTTCCGGGCCGACGCGGTGGTGGGCAGCTTCGCCGGGGCCATCGACCAGAAGGCCACCACCGAGCAGCTCGAGCACATCGCCACCCTCCTTCCCGAGGAGTGGTTGGCCTCGGCCGCCACCGGGTCGCCAGAGCGGTGCGCGGCCGCCGTCCGCGGCCAGTTCGCGCTCGGCGCCGATGCCGTCATCCTCCACGGCGCCTCGCCCGGCGAGCTGGCACCCGTCGTCGACGCCTACGCTTCCTGACCGGCTCACGGTGTCGGTGCCCGGGCGCGGGCGCGGGCATCGGGAGCCGGAAGCGGTCGTGCCGATAGCCTCGGCCGGGCCGTCGCCGAGAGGAGCCCCGCATGTCTGCACCGTCGTCCCGCGCCGTCGTCCTGGGTGGAGGTGGGCCGGTGGGTGTCGGCTGGGAGGTCGGCCTCGCCGCAGGTCTGGCCAAGGCCGGCGTGCACCTCGCCGATTCCGACCTGGTCATCGGCACCTCGGCAGGCTCGCTGGCCGGCGCGCTCCTGACCAGCGGTGAGGATCCCGGCGCACTGGTCGACCAGGTCGAGGCGATGTTCGCGGCCGGCGTGGGCACCAGTGGGGTCGACCAGGTCGACATGGCCGGGCTCGCGGGCCTGATGGAGGCCATGCTCGGCCCCGAGGCAGCAGAGGCGACCGCCGAGGAGATCCCCACCGAACAGGAGCGCCTCGCCGAGGTGGGGGCCATCGCCCTCGCCGCCGAGACCATCAGCGAGGACGCCTTCGTCGGCACCATGGCCCCGACGCTCGGGGGCCGGGCCTGGCCGAGGCACTTCGCCTGCACCGCGGTCGACGCCGTCACCGGGGAGTTCCGCCTGTGGGACGAAGCGGCCGGCGCCCCACTCGAACGAGCCGTGGCGTCGAGCTGTGCGGTACCGGGGATGTACCCACCGATCACCATCGACGGGAAGCGCTACATGGACGGCGGCGTGCGCACCATGCACAACGCCGACCTGGCCGAGGGCCACGACTCGGTCGTGGTGGTGTCGGTGATGATGACGAAGCTGCCGCCGGGCATCTCCGACCCCCGACTCGAGCACTTCTTCGCCCGTCAGCAGGCCACCATCGACCACCTCACCACCACGGGTTCGGCCGTCGAGGTGATCGAGCCCGACGTGGAGTTCCTGACCATCTCGGGCATGGGCATGGCCCTCATGGACTTCTCCGTCGTCGCCGCGGCCGCCGCCGCCGGGGTGCGCCTCGGCGAGGCGTCCGCGGAGCGCATCGCCGCCATCTGGTAGCCGCCCGCGGAGGTCGGCCTCAGTCGGTGCCGGCGAGGTCGAGCTCGGCCGCGGTCGTGCCGTCGGGGCCGAGCACGCCGATGCGCACGTCGTTGGCGTCGGCGCGCAGGGTGCCGGCGGGCAGCAGGACCACGAACTGGCGACTGGCCCGCGCGTCGTCGAAGAGGGGCGAGACGCCGACGATGGTGCCGTTGACGGCCACCACGACCTCGGCGTCGGCGCCGGCGGCGGGCACCACGCCGATGACCTCGCCCAACCGCTCGTCGGTCGACGGCTGCTCCAGTTCGTCGAGCTCGCGTACGAGGGCATCGTCGCCGCCGGGGGTGAACACCGCGTCAGCGGGCCGGCCGATGAGATCGGCCCCAGGCTGCCCCTCGTAGAGCGCGGCGATGCGCTCGTCCCGGGCGCCCACGGTCGGGAAGCGGCCGGCCACCATCTCCGGATGGGCCTCGGCGTCGTCGAACTCCTCGATGCCCAGGAAGTCGTAGGTGAAGGCGTCGGTGTAGGAGTAGACGTACTTGTCGTCGCCGCGCCGCGCGATGGCCTCGGCGTCGTCTGCAGCCACGCCGTCGACGGGCCAGCCGGGCTCGGTGCCCAGGAGGTCGGCGATGGTCGGGGCAACGTCCACCGACAGCAGGTTGGCGTCGTCCACGCGTCCGTCGTCCTGGCCCGGAGCTTTGATCAGCAGGGGCGCGTACGCGATGTCGTCGAGGTTCTCGTCCTCGAGCGAGCGCACCGACTCCCCGGGCGCGAAGGAGGCGCCGTGGTCGCTGACCACGACGACGAGGGTGTCGTCGTATTCGTTCGACCTCCGCAATTGGCCGAGGACGACGCCGACGAGGCGGTCGGCGTACTCCGCTTGGAGAAGGTGGCGCTGGCGGGTGACCCGCGCCCGCCAGGGCATCGAGATGTCCGGCCCCTGGTACTCCCCGGGCGTGCGGTAGCGGACACCGTCCTCGCGAAAGAACCAGGGCTGGTGCGGGAGCACGAGGTGGAGGAAGGCGAAATAGGGCTCGTCGGTGGGTTGCAGGGCGTCGAGGAAGTCGCTCATCCGGGCGGGCTGGGTGGCAGGCCTCGACGCGAAGTACCCGTCGAGCTGCTGGGACTCGGGCACCGAGACCACTGAACCGTTGGCGCTCGCGGTGGCCGCCTCGGCGGCGGCGAGGGGCTCGGCCAGCTGCTCGGTGAAGTCGTCGAAGGTCTGCGACGGCCCTGCGGGCCCGGGGGCCACCCGCTCGACCCACAGCCGGCGCACGTCGCCCAGGAGGGCGGCCCACTCGGTGCTGGCGGTGCCGGTGCCGTCCGACCCGGGGTCCGGCGCCCCGGCGCCGTCCGCCGCGGGCTGGGGGTCGCCGCTGCACACCTCGAAGCCGCACAGCTTGGTGAGCGACTCGGAGACGATCAGGTGGTACGAGCCCGCCAGCAGGCTGAAGAGGTTGTCGGGGTGGTCGGTCCAGATCGGCGCCCCGTGGGGGTCCTGGCCGTCGAGCAGGGCAGGGACCGCGCTCTGGGTGAAGGGGCTCACCGTCGAGAAGTGCCGGTACCACGTGGCGTCGCCGGCGAAGCGGGCCAGGTTGGGGAAGCGGACGGGGTCGATGCCGGTGCCGTCGGCGTCGAGCAGGGACTGCGTGGGCAGTTCGTCGAGCACGACCATCACCACCGAGGGCGGGGCTTCGCCCGCCGCCACCCCCGAGAAGGTGGTGTCGGCGGCGCGCTGGTTGTCCTCGGTGATCCAGTCCGACACCGGGGCCAGGAACACGAAGTTGGCGAGGAACAAGACGTTGGCGCCCGCCAGCAGGCGCAGCCAGAGGAACGCGGCGTCGAAACGCACGTAGGCCCCCGTGACCCCGGCGCCGCCGGCGACCGCGGCGATGACGTTGAACGCCGTCTGGTCGGCGACCGCCTTGGACAGCAGGTCGACGACCACCGCGCCGAGGACGCCCACGGTGGCGAGGTGCACCCACCACCCGGCGCCGGCGTGGAGTGCGGTGACCACGCGTCCGATGAGCCAGAGGACCAGGGGTGGGACGACCACGAGCGCCGCTGCGAACAGCGCGATGCGGGTCCCTTCGAGGCCTCGGAACTGCAGCGCGGTCGGGTTCTCGCCGAGCAGCTCCAGCACGGGCTGGACGAGGGCGAGGCCGGACAGCCCCGCCACGACCAGCAGCTGGTTCAGCGGCCGCCGCCGTGGGGCCACGGTCGCCGGCGCCCCGCGCGCCTCCCCGGGGTTGTCCACGTGCCCATCGCTCGAGACCGCCGCCACCCACCTCATGTACCAGGATTTCCCGGCGGGCAGCCCTCGCCCGTCGATTTCCCAGCGCGAATCCCGGGCCGGAGCCCGGTGTCGAGGTCGATCCCCTCTGAACGACTCAGTGGCGCCGGCGGCGCCGGTCGGCTGCACTGGAGCGATGGACGACGCCCTGCGCCAACGCCGCCTCGCGGTGATCGAGGAGCACTTCGAGTCGGAGGTCGACCAAGCGTGGGAGCGCACCCTCGCCACCTTCGGCGGCCGCCCCCACTACGAGATCGTGCCCACGGGGCAGGTCTTCGACGGGCGCGACGAGGTGCTCGGCTACTACGAGGCCACGCGCACCGCCTTCCCCGACCAGCGCCACGGCGATGTGCGGCTGCACGTGGCCGACGACGCGGTCATCGCCGAGTTCGACCTCCTCGGCACCAACCTGGGCGAGTTCTACGGGATGGCGCCCACCGGCAAGGCCTTCCGGGTGCCGATGATCGCGGTGTTCACCTTCGAGGGGGAGGGGATCACCAACGAGCGCGTGTACTTCGACGCCGCCAGCCTCGTGAGCCAGATCGGCCGCCCCGAGCTCCTGGCCCTCCTCGGAGGCTGATCCTCGTCTGGATGGCCGATCCGCCCACCAGACTGCACCGGTGATCCTCGTCGACGCCCAGGGCGTCACCATGACCCGGCCGGGCCGGTCGCTGTTCACCGACCTGTCGCTGACCATGTCCACGGGGGACCGCATCGGTGTGGTGGGCGTGAACGGGTCGGGCAAGTCCACCCTGCTGCGCGTGCTGGCCGGCCAGGTCGAGCCAGAGGCCGGCGCGGTGCGCTGGGGGAGCGGGGTGCGGGTCGCCATGCTCGACCAGGCCGACGAGCTCGGCCACGGCAGCGTGCGCGAGGTGGTCGGCGGCGACTGGCGGGCCGAGGCCGTCCTCGACCGCCTGGGGCTGACCCCGGTGCTCGACCGCGACGTCCAGGCCGTCTCCGGCGGACAGCGCAAGCGCGCCGCGCTCGCCCGGGCGCTCTCCACGGAGTGCGACCTGCTGGTGCTGGACGAGCCCACCAACCACCTCGACATCGAGGCCATCGCCTGGCTGGAGGAGTGGCTGGCCGACTTCCGCGGCGGTCTCCTGCTCGTCACCCACGACCGGCACGTGCTCGACCGGGTCACCAACCGGGTGCTCGAGATCGACCGTTCCGGCTCGTACGTCCACGAAGGTGGCTACGGCAGCTACCTCGACGGCAAGGCCGAACGGGCCGCGCAGTCCGAGGCCGCCGACGCCGTGCGGGCCAACCTCGCCAAGCGAGAGCTGATCTGGTTGCGTCATGGGGCGCCCGCCCGCACCCGGAAGTCGAAGTACCGGGTGGCCCGGGCCGAGGAGCTCCAGCAGGTGGCGCGCATCGACGACGTCCGCAACGAGGAGCTCGACCTGCACCAGGGCACGCCCCGGCTGGGCAAGCACGTCATCGAGCTCCGCGGGGTGGCCTTCGCCTACCCGGGCAAGGAGCGGCTGCTGCACGACGCCAACCTGCTGCTAGGGCCGGGCGACCGCCTCGGCGTCGTGGGCGCCAACGGCGCCGGCAAGAGCACGCTCCTCGGACTGATCGCGGGCACTCTCGAGCCCACTGCCGGCGAGGTGCGCATCGGCCCGACGGTGCACCTCGGGCTCTACGACCAGAACAGCCGCGAGCTCACCCCCGGCCGGCGGGTGCACGAGGTGGTGTGCGGCGTCGGTGTGAAGCCCGACTGGCGCGACGTGCGGATGATGGAGCGGTTCTGGTTCGACGCGGACGCGCAGCGGGCCCCGGTCGAACTGCTCTCCGGTGGTGAGCGTCGGCGCCTGCAGCTCGTCGAGCTGTTGCTTCGGCGACCCAACGTCCTCCTCCTCGACGAGCCCACCAACGACCTCGACCTCGACACCCTGCGGGTGCTCGAGGACTTCCTCGACCGCTGGCCCGGGACGCTCGTGGTGGCCTCGCACGACCGCGCCTTCCTCGAGCGCACCGTCGAGGACGTCGTGGTGCTCGACGGTTCGGGCACGGTGGCGGGTCGTCCCGGTGGCTACGCGGCGTGGGCCGAGGAGCGCCTGGCCGCGCGTCGGCGGGGCCGGGGCGGGCCGACGGTGGACCCGACCCCTCGGTCCGGAAGCGCCCGCGCCGCGGAAGCCGAGGGCGGAGCGGTCAGCTCGGGCGCGGCGACCCCGAAGCCCCGGTCGAGATCCACGTTGACCCGCCTGCTCCGCGACGCCGACAAAGAGGTCCAGAAGCTGACTCGCAGGCGCGACCGCCTCCACGAGGAGCTACTGGCTGCGGCGAGCGACCATCGCGAGCTGGCGCGCCTCGGTGCCGAGGAAGCGGCCATCGCCGACGAACTCGCTGCTGCCGAGGAAGCCTGGCTGGTGCTGGCCGAGGAGGCCGAGGCGCTCGAGGCGTCGACCGGTCGCTGAACGCCGTGCCGGTGGCCTGGCGACTTTGTGAACGGGGCGTGAAGGGTTGCTGACTTGCGGGTCAGCGACCTGATGTGGCGCCTACCTTGCCACGTGATGGGCGGAGGAATGACGACGCGGCGACGGGTGCTTCGAGCCGTTCTGGCCGTGAGCACCGCCCTGGTGGTCGCTCTCTCGGTGACCGGAGGTGGCACCGCGACCGCCGCGGACGACCCGGCCGAGGCGCCGGCCGCGAGTCGGCCCGTGACGGGCGTCTCCTCGACGGCCACGACCGCTACCCCGTCGATCCCTGTGGCGACGTCGTCGACGAGCACCACCTTGGCCCCCGTCGGCGTCGAAGCGGGCCCCGCGCCCGACCCCTCGATCTCCACCACGGTGGCGTCAGCTGCGCCGACCGTGGCGGTCGCCGCTCCCGCGGCAGCGGTGGAGCACGACGGGGGCTGGGACGGCGAGAGCCCGCTGGCCACGAGCACGGATCTGGCGGGACCGGGCTCGGTCGCCTACGGGGAGGCCTTCACGCTGGAGATCACCGTCACGAACGTCTTCGGGATCGCACACCTTCACCCGCGGGGCGAGGTCGACGTCTATCGCGCCGCACCAGGGAACCCTGACGGACAGCTCGTCGCCAGGGTCGAGCTCGCCGGCGATGACGTGCCCGGGTCTCCCGACCCGGTCGCCACCGCCACCTACTCCGAGCCGGGCGGCCTCACGCTCGGCAGGTACACCTACTGGGCCCAGTACGGCGGGCAGGAGGGAGGCTGGACCGGAGAAGACGGCCCGTACGACCCCGGGTTCGACGGGTCGGTGTCGCCCCCCATCGATGTCGAGGTCGCCGCCATTCCGACGACTGCCCTGCTCATCGCCTCCACGGGCTACCTCTACGAGGGCAACGACGTGGAGCTGACTGCGGTGGTCCAGCGGGCGCCCGACGGAGGCCAGCCGGCGCCAAGCGGCACGGTGGCGTTCTACGAGGGCGAGAGCCTCCTGAGCGTGGTCGAGCTGGTGGACGGCATCGCCCACTTCACCGTGGCCCAGCCGACCCTGGGGGACCACGAGTACACCGTGTACTACTGGGGCGACGACGCCGGCTTCGCCGCCGCCCGCCCGTCGGACGTCTGGGTCCAGGTCGACCTCCCCCCGTCGCCCATCGTGACCCTGTCCTCCAGTCCTGCCTCCGGCGCGGTCCTCACCGTGGGCACCACGGTCGTGTTCACCGCCACCATCGAGCCGCCGTGGGGCGAGGAGGGAGGGCCGACCTTCCCCGGCTCGGTCGGCTACTACGAGGACGGTCAGCCTGTGGGATCAGCCCCGGTCGGCACGTCCTTCACGTTCGCGCCCGGCGTCGGATCCCACGGCTACACGGCGGTGTACGAAGGTGCTCCCGGCGCCTGGTCGCCCTCCGAGGCGTCCAACGTCGCGAACTTCACGGTGCACGAGGTGGTCACGACGAGCACGACTTCGGTGAGCACGACTTCGGTGAGCACGACCTCGACGAGCACGACCTCGACGAGCACCACTTCGACGAGCACCACTTCGACGAGCACCACTTCGACGATCGCCCCGCCGACGAGCTTCCCGACCGACCCGGTCCCACCGATCTCGGTGCCACCTGGGGGCGCCGGCGTCCCCGGGGACACCGGAGCAGCCGTCGGGACACGCGTCGGCCGCCTGACCGTCGGGACCAGCGCGGTGCCCACAGTGCTCGGGCCCCCGGTCGGGCGGATCGCGCCCACGCCGAGCATCCCGCCCGAGGCCGAGCCCGCCCTGGGCCGTGAGCGCGCCGCCGGCATCGTGGTCGACGTGCAGGTGGACGAACCAGCGGGGCGCTCCGAGCTGGTCTTCGGCATCCCCGACCCTCGCGACGTGGACTGGAGCGGTCGTCACGTTCGCCAGAATCTGATCCTCACCCTGCTGCTCATCCTGCTCATCGCGCTGCCCGCCGAGTTGTTCAACAGCACGCTGAAGGAGCACTACCACCGGGTCAACCGGCCGCTCCGGGGCATCCAGGCCTGGTTGGCGGCGCTCGAGGCGCATCTCCTGACCGCGCCCAACGGCGTGCTCCTCGTGGGCTTCGCCCTCGTCGGTGCCGCCATCGCCAGCCAGCTGGACCCGAGCTTCGGGCTCAACCCGACCTCGATGGTGCTGTTCGCGGCGTTGGCGCTGGCCTTCGTCGCCATCACCCTCGTGCTCGAGCTCGCCCGCATCCCCTACCTGGACCGTCGCGCCGGTCGGCGTCGTGAGCACCACCTCCGGCTGTTCCCGCTCGTGTTGATCCTGGGGGCCGTCTTCGTACTGGTTTCGCGGCTCGCGGAGTTCCGCCCCGGCTACGTGTTCGGCATCACCTGCGGGCTGCTCCTCGCCGACGACGTGGGTGAGGAGGACAACGCCCGCAGCCTCGTGATGGCTGCGGTGCTGCTGCTCGCCACCTCGCTGGGCGCCTGGCTGCTGTGGCTGCCGCTCGTGGACGAGGTGCGGGGCCCGTCCCCCAGCCTGTGGGTGCTCTTCGGCGACGCGTTCCTCGCCACCCTGTGGATCTCGTGCCTCCAGGTGGTCGTCTTCGGGTACGCGCCGCTCGAAGCCCTCTACGGCAAGATCGTCCAGCGCTGGAGCTGGCCGGCATGGATCGTCGTCTACGGCGTGGCCGTGTTCCTGCTCGTGTCGTTCCTGCTGCATCCGAGCGCCGGCCGGTGGGGTGGGCTCACCACCACCACGTTCCTCCAGATGATGACGCTGTTCGTCCTGTTCCTGGTGGCCTCGGTGGTGCTGTGGGCGTGGTTCCGCTTCCGGCCCGACCCCACCCAGAAAGGCGCCGACGAGGCGCCGGCGGTCACCTCCGACCAGGGTTGACAGCGGGCGCCGACCCGGCGCCGGCCGGGACCGTCAGAAGTAGTAGGGGAAGTCGGACCAGTCCGGCGGGCGTCGCTCGAGGAACGCGTCGCGGCCCTCGACGGCCTCGTCGGTCATGTAGGCGAGGCGGGTGGCCTCGCCGGCGAAGACCTGTTGGCCCACCAGGCCGTCGTCGATCAGGTTGAAGGAGAACTTCAACATGCGTTGGGCGGTCGGGCTCTTGGCGTTGACCAGCGCCGCCCAGCGCAGCCCTTCGGCCTCGAGCTCGTCATGGTCGACCACGGCGTTGACCGCCCCCATGCGGTGGGCGTCGTCGGCCGAGTACTCCTGGCCGAGGAAGAAGATCTCGCGGGCGAACTTCTGCCCGACCTGGCGGGCCAGGTAGGCCGACCCGAAGCCGCCGTCGAAGCTGCCCACGTCGGCGTCGGTCTGTTTGAAGCGGGCGTGCTGGCGGCTGGCCAGGCTGAGGTCGCACACGACGTGGAGGCTGTGGCCGCCGCCGGCGGCCCACCCGTTGACGAGGCAGATGACGACCTTGGGCATGAAGCGGATGAGGCGCTGCACCTCGAGGATGTGCAGGCGCCCCGACTGTGCGGGATCGATGGTGTCGGCGGTCTCGCCCTCGGCGTACCGGTAGCCGTCGCGCCCTCGGATGCGCTGGTCGCCCCCCGAGCAGAACGCCCACACGCCGTCCTTGGGCGAGGGCCCGTTGCCGGTCAGCAGGACGCAGCCCACGTCGGGGCTCATGCGGGCGTGGTCGAGGGCCCGGTAGAGCTCGTCCACCGTGTGGGGGCGGAAGGCGTTGCGCACCTCGGGGCGACCGAAGGCGATGCGCACCGTGCCCTGGTCGACGGCCCGGTGGTAGGTGATGTCGGTGAAGTCGAAGCCCTCGACCTCCCGCCACGCGGCCGCGTCGAACGTCTCGGAGACCATGGCCCCTTCCTAGCGCACCCGCCGGCGCCGCCCCTCGCCCTCCGACCCCCCGACCGATCCATTTGGAGGAATTAGCAGTCACATGTGACTGCTGTTTCCTCCAATGTCATCCCTGGGGTGCCGATCGGGAGGATCGTGGGGCGTCGGTTCGGGACTCGTCGGGCGTGGGCGGCCCTCGTCGTCGCGATCGTCGCCTCCCTCGTCGGCGTCTCGCCGACGGCCCCGGCGTCGGCGGCGGTGCCGGCGCTGCGGGCGGAGGCGGTGGTGACGGGAGGCAACCACTCCTGCGCCCTGATGGAGGACGATTCGACCCGGTGCTGGGGTTTGGGACTGCTCTCCCTCGGCTACCCCGGCCACGGCTCGGTCGGGGACGACGAGGTGCCGGCGGAGGTCGGCCCCCTCGACCTCGGAGCGGGCCGGCGGGTCGTGTCCCTGGGGGCTGGGATCTCCCACACCTGTGCGGTGCTCGACGACGGCGTGGTGCGCTGCTGGGGCCAGGACGAGGACGGCAAGCTCGGCAACAGCACCGCCCCCGAGCAGGGTGACCCCGCCACCGCGCCGCCGGTCGATCTCGGGCCTGCCGCCGTGTCCGTCGACGCCAGCATCGACCACAGCTGCGCGGTGCTCGTGGGTGGGTCCCTGCGGTGCTGGGGCCGGTCTCGCTCCGGCGACCTCGGCCTCGCGAGCACCCTCACCGTCGGCGACGACGAAGCCGTGAGCTCAGTGCCCCCGATCGACCTCGGCGCCGGCCGGACGGTCACATCGGTGGCAGTCGGCCTCGCCCACACCTGCGCACTGCTCGATGACGGAACGGTCCGCTGCTGGGGCGAAGCCTCTTCGGGCGCACTCGGACTCGGGAACCTCGACGACATCGGCGACGACGAGCACCCCGGCGACGTGCCCGCAGTGGACCTCGGGCCGGGTCGGACTGCGGTGGCCCTCGCCGCCGGCTACTTCCACACGTGCGCAATGCTGGACGACGGAGCAGTGCGGTGCTGGGGCTGGGGTGAGTACGGGGCGCTAGGCACGGCCAGCACCGCCATCGTGGGCGACGACGAGTCCCCTGCGGCGGTGCCGCCGGTTGATCTCGGCGCCGGTCGGGTCGCTGTCGCGATCGGGGCGGGCGGTTCGCACACCTGCGCTGTGCTCGACGACGGCTCGTTGCGTTGCTGGGGGCAGAACGACAAGGGGCAGCTCGGATACGCCAGCACCGCCACCGTCGGAGACGACGAGTCGCCCGCCTCGGTCGGACCGGTCGACCTCGGAGCGGGGCGCACGGCCGTGGCCGTTGACGCCGGTGAACGGCACACGTGCGCCGTCCTCGACGATGGGTCAGTGCGGTGTTGGGGGGAGGGCCGCGCCGGAATCCTCGGCTACGGGAACACCGCCGACATCGGTGACGACGAGGCGCCCGGCACGGCGGGCCCGGTCGACCTCGGGTCGGCGTCGATCGCCGAGCTCGCCGTCTCGGTCACGGTCGAGCCCGCCGAGGCGCACGTCGGCGAGACGGTCGACGTCCACGTCACGGTCCGCAACACGGGTGGCGTGCCCCTCACCGGCGTGGACATCGCGCTGCCGTCGGCCCCGGGTTGCGCCGGCCCGACCTCCGACCTCGGCATCCGAGCATCGACCACGGTCGACTGCACGCGTGCGCTGACCGAGTCCGACCTCGGCCCCCTCGCACTCGCGCCGACGGCCACGAGCGAGCAGACCCCGGACCCGGTCGCCGCCGACCCCGTCATCGTCAGCGTGCTGGACGCGCCGAGCGGGCTCGAGGGGACCGTGCGGGACTCCGTGTCGGGAGATCCGGTGCCGGGAGCGTTCGTGGCCGCGCTGCGCACGAGCGACTACCGCCTCGAAGGGGGCGCCGTCGCCGACGATCGTGGCCGCTACCGGGTCGAGGTCGATCCCGGTCAGTACCTGCTCTACCTCCTCGATCCCACCGGCGGGCACACCGCAGCGATCGCCGACAACCCGACGGTGCGGGTGGTGGCCGCACATGAGCTGGGTCTCGCCGACGTCGCCATGACCCCCACGCGCGGTGCCATCGAGGGGGTGGTCGCCGGCGACGACACCGGCCGACCGGTGCCCGGCGCCCTCGCCCTCGTGCTCGATCGCGGCGGAATGGTCGAGCGGGTCAGCACCGCCGACCTGTCCGGCCGCTACGCCGTGGAAGGTCTTCGTCAGGGCGACCACCTCGTCGGTTTCGTGGACCCGAACGGCGTGCGCCAGATCCGCTTCCACGCCGGCTCGACCTCGGTACCCGGCGCCACCCCGGTGGCGGTCGTCGCGGGCGGGCGCACCACCGTCGACGCCCCGCTGCCTCGTCAGGACAGCGAAGGCGCATGGGACGCAGTCACGGGGACGATCCGCGAAGTGGGGAGGGGCGTCCCGCTCCCGGGGACGGTCGTCGTGGCCCTGCGTGCATCCGACTACCGCTTCGTCCGCGCCACCACCGCCGACGGCGCCGGCCGGTACCGGCTGGTGCTCCCTCCCGTGCCGCACGTGCTGGCCTTCCTCGACCCCGAGGGTCGCCATGGTTCCCAGTGGTTCGACGGCCGCCCCACCACCGCGCTGGGCGAGGCGGACCCGATCGCCCCGCCGGCGGTCGCCGATGCGGCCCTGGCGCCGAGACTCGGCTCGATCCGGGGGGTGATCACGGACGATCCCGCGGGCACGCCGGTGCCCGGGGCCTGGGCGGTCGCCATCGGCCCGACCGGCGTTGGCGGCGCGGCCGCGACGGACCAGGACGGCGTCTACGCGATCGACGACCTGACCCCGGGGACCTACCGCGTCACCGTCGTGGACCCCAACGGTGGCCGGGCCCAGGAGTACGTCGACGGCCAGGTGGACTACGCCAGCGCCGACCTGATCGAGGTCGCCGCCGGTCGGTCGGCCTCCGCGGACGCCGCCATCGCCCGGCCCGACGTCCCACTGGCCATGGGAGGCGTCGGCAACGCCATCGGCAACGACCCCGAGCAGTGGTCGAGCCCCGGCTACGAGCGGCCCTACTTCTGGTTGAACGTGGCGGGCCCACGGGCAACGAAGGTCAACGGCGACCGGTACACCGCGGGCGACTGCTCAGGGAGCTACTCCGGCTGCGCGGGCGGCGCCAACCTGGACTACGCCGAGGAGGGCTACGTCTACCGGGTGTCGGTGGGCGAGGAAGCAGCTGCCGAGGACCTCCACGTCCAGGTCTTCGACCCGGCCTTCACCGACGTGGGCAACACCTGCGCCACGGGTGGGAACCTGCCGAGAGCCGGCACGACCTGGACGGCGCAGGCCGCACGTCTGGTGACCCAAGGAGCACCGCCGGACGCGGTGACACGGTACGCCGCCGGCAACAACCAGTGGTGCGTGGCCGACGCCGACTACGGCGGGAACGACGTGGAGACCACCTACCTCGTGCGGGGCCCCGACGGCACCCCGGAGGCGCCCCTCGACAACCCCGTGGTGTGCGCCGTCACCTTCGGCGACTACGACGAGTCCGTCTACCCACTGCTCGACCAGGCGGACGGCTACCGCGACGGGCCCATCGGACCGGAGCACCTGCGCTTCGTCGACCACTTCCGCCGGTGGGCCGACGTCTGCCGGGTCCCCGCCGCCCAGGTCGTCGCCGGCGACTACCTGCTCCAGGTGACCACGACCGCCGACCAGTCGAACCCGCCAGCGAGCCTCAGCCTCTTCGACCCGACGGTGGCGACGGGTGGCCACAACAAGTACGCCGTGCGGGCCGGCGCTGGCACACTTGGCGCAGCCGGGTTCGCCGACGGCGTCCGGGTGGCGGCGGACGGGCGCCTGCCCATCTATGTCAACCAGGCGGGTGCAGGCACGACCACCGGGGTCTCCCTCGCCCGGGTGCCGAGCCGCTACGCGGGGCGCACGCTGGAGCTCGAGATGTTCGACGTGGCCGACGGCGCCAACGCCACCCTCACCATCGCCGCGCCACCGGATCGCACCGGCTCACCGCTGCCGCCGTGCACCTTCACCCGGGACGCCCCGACGCCCGTGGCGACAACGAGCGCCACGTGCACCCTCGCCGGCCTCACGAACGCGCTCTACAACGGCCGCACCCTCACCGCCAGGGTGCCCCTGCCGGCCGACTACCGCTGCGAGACCCGCAGCGACAACGGCTGCCGCTTCCGCCTGCGCCTCGACTTCGGCAACGGCTCACCCACCGACCAGACCACCTGGACGGCCCGCATCCGCTGACCGTCGCCGCTCGCTCGCTCCGGGACCACCGGGATGTTCGTGGCGACACCAGCGTGGTCCCAGAGTGCCGGGAGGCGAGGCCCGCGGGCTCAGGCGGGGATGCCGTAGCGGGCGGCGAGCTGGTCGGCCTTGGCCCGGAAGCTGGCGGCCTCCTCGGGGAAGCTGGTGGAGTCGGCCTTGGCCCGGAGGCGCTCGATGCGTCGACGGCGGTCGGCTCGGCGGGCGTCCTCGGGAACCGGTGCCGGCGTCCACTCGTCGATGATCAGCCCGACGCGGGCCACCACGTCGACGGTGAGCTCCTCGACCACGGCGATGGCGTGGCGCACCGCCTGGTCGACGGTGGCGCCGTGGCGCAGCTGGTCACGGGCCACCGCGATGGCCTCGCGGCCGAGCTCGACCTCGATGAGGCCGGTGGTGGCCTCGTAGCCGTACCACTCCGCCTTGCGGGACCGGGCCACGTGCGCCGCCCACTCCCGCAGCCGCCGATCGGCCTCGTCACGTTCGGCGCGGAACCGGTCGACCCGCTGTTGAGCGTACTCGTCGCGCGCCTGGCGCTCCTGGAGCATGCGCAGCGGGGCGTCGCCGTCCCCCGGGAGCGCCGGCGGCGGCGTGGGGCGGCGCCGGCGTCGAGGGGTCGCGTCGGGTGCCCGACGCAGTTGGCGGGCGAGCACGAACACGCCCAGCACCGCGGCGAGGAGCAGCGTCGCGGTGAGCAGGGTCATCCCTTCCTCATCGGCCCGTGTGGACCGCTCGTTGACCGGACCGACGGCCCGGGTGATGGCGGATCGCTCCCGGCTACCGTGGCGAACGACCGGCGCGGCAGCACAGGGGAGAGAGGGATGGCCAGGTTGGGGCGTACGGTGCGAGCGCACCCGGTGCTGCTCGCGAGCGCCTTCGTCCTGGTGGCGGTCGTGGCCGGGGCCACCTGGCTCTACCTGAGCACGTTCCAGGTCGACGCCGCGGTCGTCTCCTACACCGTCCCCGACGCCCCCCGCCTCGAGGTCAACCGGCCGGGCCAGGTCGTCTACCGCCTCGACGCCACCCGGTCCGAGGTCTCCTACCGCGTGGAGGAGCGCCTCGCCGGCACCACCCACCACGCCACCGGCACGACCAAGGGCATCGCCGGGGACATCCGGGTCGACCACCGGGACCCCTCGCGCACCCGGGTGGGTGACGTCGTGGTCAACGTCGAGCAGCTGACCTCTGACGAGGCGCTGCGGGACCGGCGCCTGCGCCACGACTACCTGCAGTCCGACGAGTACCCCCTGGCCACCCTGCACACGACGTCGATCGACGGTCTCCCCGATGAGGTGGTCGAGGGCCGGGCCGAGGAGGTCGAGCTCTCGGGTGAGCTGACCGTGCGCGAGACGACCGTCCCCGTCACCGTCCCGGCCACGGTCACCCTCGACGGTGACGAGCTGCGCATCGACGCGCAGACGACCGTGCTCCTGTCCGACCTCGGGATCGGGCCCATCCGCATGGCGGGCTTCGTCGAGAGCGGGGACGAGGTCGAGCTCACCTTCGCCCTCACCGCGGTGGACGCCACCGAGCTCCCCGATCCCGCGTCCGTGGCCACCGCCCCCGCCTCCGAGGCGGACCAACGAGCCGATCCCGCGGACGCCCCGTCCTTCGCCGGCGAGGTGCAGCCCATCCTCGAGCAGTCCTGCGCGTCCTGTCACCAGACGGGGGAGGCGGGCTCGTCGGTCTGGAGGCTCGAGACCGCGGCCGACGCCCAGGAGGTGGCCAGCGGCCTCGCCTTGGCGGTGCGCTCGCGCTACATGCCGCCGTGGCCGGCCTCGCGCCAGAGCGTCGAGTTCGACCACTCGGCCCGTCTGTCCCGAGACCAGATCGACGCCCTCGGTGAGTGGGCCGATGCCGGGGCACCGCTCGACGTCGAGCCGACGGAGCCGGTCGAGGCGCCCGCCGACGACCGGCTGCACGCCCGCGTCGACGCCCGCCTGCGCGCCGACGAGCCCTACGAGGGCTCGACCGCGCTGCCCAACGACTACCGCTGCATCGTGATGGACCCGGCGCTCGACGAGGACGTGGCCGTCACGGGCTACGAGTTCGTGCCCGACCAGACCGAGTTCGTGCACCACGCCCTCGTGTACCGGATGGCCGCCGACGCACGGGAGAGCGTCGAGGCCCTCGACGAGGCCGACCCCGGCACCGGCTACCAGTGCTTCGGCGGGGTGGGAGCGTCCTCGCCGACCGAGGGCGGGCCCCGCCTGGTCATGGGCTGGGCGCCCGGCCAGCCCGCCAGCCTGCTCCCCGACGGGGTCGCCATGCCCCTGAAGGCGGGGGAGTTCTTCGTCACCCAGATCCACTACCACTTCGGACATGCGGCACCGCCGGACCGGTCCAGCCTCGTGCTCCAGCTCGACCGCACGGATCCCGAGGAGTACGCCGCCGCCGAGGTGACGACCTACCTCGCGCCGGCGGAGGTCCCCTGCGGGCCCACCGAGTCGGGGCCGCTCTGCGACCGCGACGCCGCGCTCGACGAGCTCGACGCCGAGTACGGCGGCGCCCGCCGCGTCGCCGACGGCCTCCACTTCGAGTGCGGCACGACGGTGGAGGAGCTGGCCGTCCTCGACGGCAGCATCGCCCGCTCGTCGTGCGACCACCGGGTGCGACGGACCGGGGAGATCCTCTCCGTCCTCGGGCACGAGCACGAGCTCGGTGCGTCGTTCCGCATGACCCTGAACCCCGACACCCCGGACGAGCAGGTGCTCCTCGACATCCCGCGGTGGGACTTCGACTGGCAGTTCAACTACCGCCCGGCCGACCGCATCGTGCTCGACGAGGACGACGTCATCCGTGTCGAGTGCAGCTGGGACCGCAACCTGGTCGACCCGGCGGGCGAGCCCCGGTACGTCACCTGGGCCGAGGGCACCGAGGACGAGATGTGCTACTCGACGGTGGTCACCATCGCCCCGCCCGAGGGTGACCCGCCCGACGGTGCCCCGATAGCGGTCGACTGACCTCCCGGGTGCGCCCCGGCAGGACCGCGGTCAGGTGGTGGTGACGGAGAAGACGTGGTGGGCCCAGGGGCCGACGTCGAGGTACAGGCCCGGGTCGCACAGGTCGTCGCCCGCACGCTCGTAGCAGGCGGGACCGAGCCGGTCGTCGAGCACCACAGGAACGCCGCGCAGCTCGGGGTGGGGGAGCGGCACGTAGCCCTGCGCCCAGTGGTCGGACAGGTTCACGGCGGCGAGCAGGCCGAGCGCGCCGGTGGCCGCGTCGCTCCACCCGAAGGCCAGCAGGTCCCGATGGCTCGGGTTGCCCGCCCACGCCTCGGTGGGGGCGAGGAGCGCCCACCCGCCGTCGTGCACCAGGGGGTCGCCGAGCACGGCGAGCAGCGCGTCGTAGAAGGCGGCCAGCTCGGGCCGGTCCTGCTCGACCGGCGCCCGGCAGAGGTGCATGGGGACGTGGGTGGTCCAGCCCTCGCGCTGGCCGTGCTGGAGGAAGCGCAGCCCCGGGACGAGGTGGGTGGCGACGGCGGCGGCCCGGTGGCGGTCGCCCGTGCCGAAGACCGTGGCGGCGCGGGGCTCGTCGTGGTTCTCGAGGAACCGGGCCGCGCCCGCCTGCTCGCCGGGGTCGCCGCGGAGGTGCTCGACGACGCCTCCGGGGTCGCCCACCAGGCGGTCGTACAGTGCCTTGTCGTAGGTGAGGTCGAAGCCCTGCGCCCGCAGATCGGGCTCTCGTCCCCAGTACACCTCGGCCAGGAACGTGAAGCCGGGGTGCCGGCTGCGCACGGCGTCGATGGCCCTGGGCCAGAACGGGTCGGCCGGCCGCCCCCAGGTGCGCTCGAAGACGTCGGGCAGCAACAGCATGGCCATGTCGCAGCGCAGGCCGTCGCCGTGCGAGGCCGCGGCGAGGAGCTGCTCGCGCATGGCGGCCTGGAGGGCGGGCGACGAGTAGTCGAGCTGGAGGGTGTCGGTCCACCCCGGGAAGAAGGGGTCGCGCCCGTGGGCGAGGACGCGCTCGTCGCCCCCGGCGGTGACGCGGGTCCAGTTGCCCGGAGCGGCGTCGAGGTCGTCCTCGGTCCCCGCCACGAAGCGCTCGGGGTGCAGCGCCACCCAGGGGTGGTCGAGGGCGGTGTGGTTCGGGACGAAGTCGAGCATCAGGGCCACGCCCCGGTCGGCCAGGCGGGCGCGCAGGCGCGCCAGCGCGGCGTCGCCGCCGAGGCGGTCGTGCACCCGGTACCCGGTGACGGCGAAGCAGGACCCGCAGATGTCGGCGTCGACGAGGTCCGGCAGGGTCGACCGGCACTCGGCCCGGATGGCGGGCTCGGCCCGAGAGACCTCGGCGCTCGCCGCGCCGGTCTGCCAGACGCCCAGGAGGTACAGCCAGTGGACCTGTGAGGGCAGGACGCGGTCGAGCTCGTGGTCGTCGACGGCGTCGAGGGTGGCGTCCGGGCCGAGCGAGCGGACGAAGGTGCGGGCGTTCAGCTGGAACAGCACCGGGAACCGTTGTCCCGCGCCGGCGGGCGGGCCCACGTCAGCCCTCCAGGCCGAAGGCGAGCAGGTCGAGCGGCTCGGCCGACAGCGGCGGGTCGAGCAGGAGGTCCAGGAGGAGCGCGGTCCAGCCCGTCTGATGGGAGGCGCCGAGCCCGGCGCCGTCGTCGCCGTGGAAGTACTCGAAGAAGAGCAGGTGATCCCAGGCCGGGTCGTGCTGGAGGCGGTCGACGCCGCCGTACACGGGGCGCCGGCCTTTCGCATCGCGCCGGAAGATGTCGGTCAGGCGATCGGCGAGGTCCTGGGCGATCTGGCGGAGGGTGCGCTGGACGCCCGACCCGCTCGGGTACTCGACGGTGAAGTCCTCACCCAGGAAGTCGTGGAAGCGCACGAGCGAGCGGATCACCAGGTAGTTCATCGGGAACCAGACCGGCCCCCGCCAGTTCGAGTTGCCGCCGTACATCGGCGTGGTGGACTCGGCCGGCTCGTAGTCGACCGCGTACTGCTCGCCGTCGACGCTGACGACGTACGGGTTCGACAGGTACCGCTTCGACAGCGAGCGCAGGCCGTAGGGGGACAGGAACGTGCCCTCGTCGAAGAGGACGGCCAACGAGCGCCGCAACTGCTCGGGGCTGACGACGCTGACGAGGACGCTCGTGTCGTCACCCTCGCCGCGGACCCGTCCGAGGGCGACCAGCTCGGAAGGGTCTTCCTGCTCCCGTTCGAAGATGCGGGCGAGGCGGCGGGCGATGGCGGGCCGGCCCCGGGCCAGCGACCCGTGGACCGCGGCCGAGGAGAACAGCGGGACGGCACCGCCGATGCTCTCCACCCCGACCTGCTCCTCCCCGTCGGGCGTGAGCATCCGGTCGTAGAAGAAGCCACGCTCCGCGTCGTAGATGCCCGAGCGGTTGATGGCTCGGGCGATGGCGGCGAACCGCTCGAAATACGTGATGACGAGGTCGTCGTAGACCTCGTCGTCCCGGGCCAGGTGGACGGCCATGGCCAGGAGGTTGAGGGTGTTGAAGGCCATCCATGCCGAGCCGTCGGCCTGCTCCAGCGTCGCTCCCTCGGGGAGGTGGGAACGGTCGATGGGGCTGATGTTGTCGAGGCCCAGGAAACCACCGCCGAAGAGGTTGTTGCCGTCGGCGTCCTGTCGGTTCAGCCACCACATGAAGTTGAGCGAGAGCTTGTGGAATGCCCGCTCGATGAAGTCGAGATCGCGGTCGCCGTCGATGTGGAAGACCCGCAATGCGGCGAACGCGTGCACCGGGGGGTTGACGTCGTCGAAGCTCCACTCGTAGGCGGGAAGCGCGCCGTTCGGGTGGAGGAACCACTCCCGGAGCAAGACGAGGAGTTGGTACTTGGCGAAGGCCGGATCGAGGTGGGCCCAAGGCACGGCGTGGAAGGCGAGGTCCCACGCCGCGAACCACGGGTACTCCCAGGCATCGGGCATGGCCAGTACGTCGTCGGCGTCGAGGTGGCGCCACCCGGCGTTTCGGCCCTTCGCGCGGCCGGGCGGTGGCGCCGGCTGGCCAGGGTCGCCGTCGAGCCATCGGGCCACGCGGTAGGGGTAGTACTGCTTGGTCCACACGAGGCCGGCGGCCAGTTGGCGGGCGATCGCCGCCACCTCGGCGGTGGCCCCCTCGGGGAGCAGGGCGGCGTGGTACTCGTCGGCCTCGCGCCGGCGTTCGGTGAGCACCCGGTCGAACGCGGCGCCGGCCCACGTCTGGCCGTCGTCGTCCCGGGCGTCCTCCTCGACGGCGCGCAGTCGCAGGCGGAGCTCCACGCTCGCGCCGGGCGCCGCCGACACCCGGTACCACCAGGCCGCCTTCGTGCCGATCTGGTCGGGGTTGACCGTCGGCGCGCCGGTCACGACGTGGTCGTTGATGGCGTCTTTGGGGTGGGCGGTCGTCGCGTCCGTTCCGAAGACACGGGCGGCGTTGGTCTCGTTGTCGCAGAAGAGCGCCTCGGGTCGGGCGCCCTCCGCGGTGTCGTCGGCCAGCAGCTCGTAGCGGCCGAGGGTGGGGTGGGTGGCCCGGATGGCGGCCCCGTCGAGCTCGAGTTGGGGGACGTCGGGCTCGTCGTCGGTCCACGCCCAGGTGTTGCGGAACCAGAGGGTGGGCAACACGTGCAGCTCGGCCGTGTCGGGGCCGTGGTTGGTGGCCACGATCCGCATGACGACGTCGGTGGCCTCCGCCTTGGCGTAGGTGACCTCGACCGACCAGTAGCGGTCCTCGTCGAACGCCCCGGTGTCGAGCAGTTCGTACTCCGGGTCGTGGAACCCGCGGCGGCCGTTCTCCTCGACGAGATCGGCATAGGGGAACGCGCACTGGGGGTAGTGGTAGCGCCAGCGCAGCCACGAGTGGCTCGGCACGGCGTCGACGTACCACCAGTACTCCTTGGCGTCCTCGCCGTGGTTCCCTTCAGGACCCGTCAGGCCGAAGATGCGCTCCTTGAGGATGGGGTCGACACCGTTCCAGAGCGCGAGGGAGAGGCACAGGCGCTGGCGCAGGTCGGACAGGCCGGCGAGGCCGTCCTCGTTCCACCGGTACGCGCGGGAGCGGGCGTGGTCGTGGGGGAACGAGGCCCAGGCGTCGCCGTCGGCGCTGTAGTCCTCGCGCACGGTGCCCCAGGAGCGCTCGGAGAGGTACGGTCCCCACTCGTACCACTCACTGGCACCGAAGAGATCCCCTTCGGGTGAGTCGACGGCCGCCAGGCGCTCGTGCTCGGCCGTGCGCGGGCGATCGGGGCGATCCATGGCACCCACGCTAGTGACCGTCGATGGGGGCTGAGCTGGGTTGGTCGTCCCGTCGAGCGGCGTTCACCTGGCCGTCACGGCCGCGGGCGCTACCTGCTGCTTCGGGTGATGCCGGCAGCCCTGAGCGTCGACGCGGGCACGCCGATCTCGCGCCAGGCGGCGTAGCTGATGCCTTTTCGCTCGCTGTAGGGCTTGGCCGCAGCGAGGAACTCGGCCTCGATGCCGGCCAGGTCCACGGTCTCCTCGTCCGCGGCGAGCTCGGCCTCGAGATCGAGGCGCTCCTGGCTCAGCTGCAGGCGCTTGACGGGGTCGGCGGTCTCGAGCAGGGCCTCGACGGCCTCGAGGCGCTTGGCCACGGACTCACGGGTGCGCTTTCGCCCTCGCTTGGGCTTCGAGCTCTCCAGTGCTTCGAGGTAGTGGCGCACGGCTCTGCCCTGTGCCCGCCCCTCGGCGAGGGCGGCCTTGTGGGTGTCGGACATCGTGCGGTTCGTCGTGTTGGTGCTCGCCATGGGCGATGACTGTACACCGGTGTCTAGTAGAGAATTGGCATTGTCCAGGCCACTTCGTCGTGCGTGGCAGACTGAGGACCGAAGTTCGCCCCTGGCGGTGTCGACTGGCCGGGCGCATACACGGGCTGTGGGAGGTTCGGGCGATCACGATCGAGCGGAGAACGGGCGGATGACGCGCGGCAAGGACAGTCGACGGCGGCTCCTCGAGGCCGGCATGGAGCTCCTCGCAGAATCGAGCCGGGGGGACTTGAGTCGCGTGCTCACCACCGGCGCGGTGGCCGAGCGAGCGGGCTTGCACCGCCAGACCTTCTACCTGCATTGGGAAAGCCAAAGCGAGTTCGTCGATGACTTCATCGACTACGTCATGGACCCCTCGGTGAGCTCACAGTCCGAACGACTCGCGAAGCTCGCCGAGCAGATGCCCGACCTCGAGGACGACCCGGCGGCCGAGGTCCGCGACCGGAACAACGAGACCTTCTCGCACTGGACCGACGACCCCGTCCACATCGCTCGGATGGCGCTGTGGGCGCTGCACGCGAAGGACGCGCGCGTGGCCGAGAAGCTGCGCGACCTCTATCGGACGAACGATCAGAACACGGCAGCGGCCTACAAGGCCATCGGGGACCAATGGGGGATCGAGCCGCGGCCCCCGTTCACCTACGAGACGGTCGGCCTGCTGTTCAACGCCTTGCGCGACGGACTGCTGCTTCACCTCAGCATCGACGCGTCCTCGGTCCCGCCGTCGTTCGTCGGCGACGTCACACTCGCCCTCAGCTGGGCGGTCACCCGGCGCACGGGGGATCCCGACGACGTCGCGAGCCTCGACGAGAAGTTCCGCCGCGACCGCGCACCGTCGTCTGGCGCCGAGGAGCGGGACCCGGAGGTCCCGGGCGACGGCGACGACGAGGGGTGTGCCGAGGCCAGTTGAGCGCCCGGTCAGCCGAGATCAGCCGAGCGCGCACACCAAGGTGCCGGCGACCTGCTGCAATTCCGCCTCGCTGACCGGGCCCCCCACCGGCAGGGCCTCGGTGGCGTCGACGCGAGCCGCGAATCGCACTGCGTCGATCCGCGTGGGGTCGGCCACCGACGCGGCGGTGACGGTCCGCCGCCCGGATGCGCCCTGGCCGGCGAGCGTCACCCGGGCCTCGATCGACGCCCGACCGCCGGGGGCCAGCGGGTCGGTCCGGTAGGTCCCGGCGACCACCGCGGCGGTGACGTCGCCGCCGCCGTCGATGTAGCGAACCCGCAGGCCCGGGAGAGACCCCTGGCCTTGTACGAGGAACGAATCCGTCTCTGGGCCGCCGTTCTGCACCCGGAGGGTGAAGGTGGTGGGGGAACCTGCGGAGGTGGCGGTGTCCACCTGCTGGCCGTCACCGCCGGCGTCCACCACGTCCCATCCCGTCCAGGCGCCGAGGGCGCCGACCCGGACCTGGGCGTCGGGTTGCGCCGGCTCGTCCGGGCACCCCCTGGTGCGGAAGGTCCACGAGGCCGGCGTCACCGGCTCGCCCCGGGCGTCGAGGAGAGCGTTGGTCACGTCGACCCGGTAGTCGGTGCACGGCGACAGGTCGGTGGCGGGTTGGAAGTCGATGACGTGACCTCCCGGGTCGGCGCCGTAGGGCACCCGGGCGGGAAAGCCGGTCAGCGGAGCCACAGGTTCCCCCGTGACCAGGTCGGTGAGCGTCATCGTCGCGGGGTCGAGCTCGTTGACGATCGAGCTCGGCTCGTCGAGGTCGGCCCGGTACGACAGCGTGGTGCTCAACACGGCGGTGATGCGCGTCCGGGCCCTGCCGGCGTGCGGTCCGGCGCCGAAGGAGCCGCCCGACCAGCCTCGGAACGGGATGCCGGTCTCGCCGTCAGTAGGAAAGGTCACGGCGACGCGGGCCGGGCCCTGCCGGCGCAAGAGGAAGTCCCACAGGTCGTCCCAGTTGGCCGCGATCGCCTTGGCGGCGAAGCGGACCCCGCCGGGGGCCGTGACCATGTGCGCCGCCATCCACGGCATGCGGGCGGTGACCTGGTCGTGGTACTGCGCGGTCATGCGGGGCTCCACGGCGCGCACGACGCCGATGGCGGCGTTGCCGGCGGAGAGCTGGGTGCGAGTGACGTCGGTGCGTCCGATGGAAGCGAACACGCCGACCAGGCGGGACGTGGCCGGCCACGCGGGCAGGTCGGTGGGACTCGTGGACCGGCGATGGTCGCCGATCGCGATCGTGTCCATCTTCCCCTCGATGCCGACCGCGTCGAGGCCGGCTACCTCGTCGTCCTCGCCTCGGTCGGCGGCGTTGGGCTCGAAGAGCCAGTCCCACACCTCGTCGCCGATGCCGTGGGCCACGGCGCCGAAGAGGAGGGCGATGCGGGCGGCGCACGGTCCGCGGGCGGCGCGGAGGTCGCCGCACGACGGGTCCCGGCGGATCTGGCGCGCGTAGGCGTAGGAGAACCGCGGCCAGTGGGCCTCCTCGCCGTAGGTGAGCCCGGGGGCGTAGCCGCTGTCGGGGAAGTGCGCGCCGCTCTGGAGCTGGAGTGCGTTGGCCTGGAGCAGGGCCTGCAGGTCCGGGTCGGTGACCCGAGGGACAGCCTGCATGGCCATCCAGGTGTGGGTGGTCACGCCGGCGGCCCCGGCACGCCCCACCAGCCCGCCGAGGGCGGCGAAGAGCACCAGGCCGCCGACGAGCGCCACTGGGATCCTGCGCCTCATCACGCCTCCTCCTGGCGGCCGTGATCTGGCCCCCTCCGCAGGGGCGACACCGTACCGGGCGGCGAGGATGCCATCTCGCGAGCAGCCGTCGGCTCGGAGACCCACGGTCTCGGGACCTTCGGCCCTAGTGGCGGTCCCTGACGTGCGCGGCAATGGCGCCAACGTCTACGGGAGGTCAATGCCATGGGTGGTCCCGACACGTATCCGAACCTGCCGGACACCTCGCCGGTCGGTCAGCCGCTGGACTGGGCGTGGTTGCGGGGTGCCCGCAGCGAGTGGGGGGTGCACCCCAAGCCCAGCGCCCGGGGCCTGACGATGATGGACATCGCCGTCGGGAGCTACGGCGAGGTCCCCGAGCACCCGGCCCACCGGTCGATGGCCCCTCGGGGCGCCGACGTCGACCCGGACACGCCCGACATGGGCTACATCCTCAACGACAAGACCGACGTGTGGGCCGTGAACGTCCGAGAGCTCTACGAGGAGGCGGTCGCCCGCCAGTGGTCGGCCACCCGTGACATCCCGTGGAGCGAGCTCGAGGAGCTGCCGTCCGACATCGAGCACGCCATGTGCCAGCTCTGCACGTCGCTGACCGAGGTCGAGATGATCGCCGCCGACCTGCCCGCCAAGTGGATGTGGCGCATGAACCACGACTTCATCGAAGCCAAGATGTTCCTCTGCACCCAGATCATGGACGAGGCCCGCCACGCCGAGGTGTTCCGCAAGCGGGCCCTGGCCAACGGCGGCGGGTTGCTGAAGTCCCGGGCCGGGCCGGCCAGCCTGCTGCGCACCATCATCGAGGCCAAGACCTACACGCAGGCCACCGCCCTGCTGCACCTGCTCGGTGAGGGCTTCATCCTCGACCTGTTCCGCCAGGGCGAGCTGCTGGCGCCCGGCCCGGTCGAGAAGAAGATGTTCCGCATGGCCATGCAGGACGAGGCCCGCCACGTCGCCTACGGCACGATGCACATCCGCTACGCCATCGAGCAGGACCCCGACGTGGCCGACGAGATCCACGAGGCCCTCGACGTCGGCGAGGCCGCCCTCGTCGAGCTGGGCACCTCGCCCGACCTCGGCACCGCCCTCGCCCTGCTGCTGGCCGGCGGCGCCGACGACGTGGAGGAGAAGGGGTTCCCGCTCCAGGGCGAGCTCGTGCGCAAGCAGTTCACGTCGTACCTGTCCCGGTGCGAGCGGGCCGGTCTGAACCGCCTCGAGCGCACGACGTTGCCCCTGGACCTCCTCGGCATCACGAGCGACGACCTCGTGGGTGTCGGGGCCTGAGGGGGCGGTCGTGAGCGGACACGCACCGGTCGACACCGTCGCCTTCTTCGAGGGCCTCGCCGCCGAGATGAACGCCCACCCCGAGCGCTACGAGGTGCTCGGCGACTGCGACCTGGTCCTCGGCATCGTGATGGCGCGCGACGGCGAGGACGCCTTCCGGGCGCGCCTCACCTTCGAGGGCATCGCCTGCCTCGACGTGAGCGAGGCCGAGGCGGGCGACGAGGCATTGGCCGACTGCTGGCTGGAGGGCCCCTTCGATGCCTGGCAGGCCATGGTCGACGACATCGTCGAGCACGGTCGAGCCACGGGTCGTCACACGCTCAACAGCCTCACCCTCGTGGGCGAGTCGATCCGCCTGCGGGGAAGCGACGTCATGGGGATCGACAAGTTCTCCCGGTTCAACCAGAGCCTGCAGGAGTACTTCGACGGAGCCGCCGCCACGCCCGCCGTGCGGGCGGGTGGCTGAGAGAGGACGGATCATGGATGCCCCCACGTGCGAGCACTGCGGCCAGCCCGTCACCCGGGCCCTCGACCTGCCCTACGGCTGGTGGGAGTGGGACGGGAAGGGGTACGCGCTGAAGACGGCCTCGACCCGCGTCGATGTGGCCCCCTGGGTCCACTGGGACTGCATGGGCGAACTGCGGCCCTTCCACCCGCAGGACGCGGTGGCCGGGTGAGCCGGGGCGAGGGGCGAACATGAGCTTCAAGGTCCTCGACGACTGCATCGGTTGCGGCGCCTGCGAGTTCTCGTGCCCGACGTCGGCACTGAGCAAGACCGACTCGTTCCTCGGCACCTTCGTCATCGACCCCTACCTCTGCAACGACTGCGAGGAGTGTGTCGACAAGTGCCCGGTGCAGGTGATCGTGGCCGATCCCGAGTGGCCGGTGTGCTCCGGCCGGGGCTGCCCCCTCAGCTCCAAGCGCATGGCCGACGTCGACTGCGCCTTCTGGCAGGACCGCTGCCCGGACTGCGGCAGCACCCTGTGGCGCCACGACGGCGAGGCCTGGTCCTGCCCGCAGTGCGGCATGGGCGCCAAGGTGCGGTGTCCCAAGACGCACCACCTCGAGCCCGTCGCGCTGATCCCCCGCCCCGCCGGTTGAGGCGCCAGAGCCGCCCGTAGGCTGGAGCCACTCGCCCCGCCCCTCCGTGCAAGGAGCAGCCCCCAATGGCCCAGGCCCAGCCCTTCACCGTGCCGGTCGCCACCCTCGATGCCGACACCCGTGCCGCCTTCATGGTGCGGGTGTACCAGCACCTCGTGGCTGCCCTCGTGGCCTTCGTCGCCTTCGAGACGCTCCTGTTCGCCACGGGCGCTGCCCGCGGCATCTACGACCTCGTGGCGGGCAGCGGCGGCGCCTGGCTCCTCGTGCTCGGCGGCTTCATGGTGGTCAACTGGATGGCCACCGCCGCGGCGCACGACCTCGCCAACCCCGGCCGGCAGTACGGCGGGCTCTTCGCCCTCGCCGGCGCCGAGGCGCTGATCTTCGCCCCCTTCCTCTACTACGTGTTCAACGTCGAGGGCGGCGGCGCGGTCACCGTCGGCGCCGCCGCGGTCGTGACCGTGCTCGGATTCGCCGGACTCACCGCGATCGGCCTGTTCACCCGCCGTGACCTGTCGTTCATGCGGCCACTGATCATGTGGGCCGCGGTCATGTCGTTGGTGCTGATCGTGGCCGCGCTGCTCTTCGGCTTCGAGCTCGGCGTGTGGTTCTCGGTCGCCATGGTCGCGCTCGCCGGCGGGGCCATCCTCTACCAGACCCAGGCCATCCTGCGGACCTACCCCGACGGCGCCCACGTGGGTGCGGCGGTCCAGTTGTTCGCCTCGATGATGCTGCTGTTTTGGTACGTCTTGCGCATCTTCGCCCGTCGCTGACGTGTGTCCCATCCGTCCCCGCTGATACCCTTGGGGGTATGTGCAGACCAGCGACGTGTTCCGAGTGCGGCAAGGCGACCTACGCGGGCTGCGGCCAGCATGTCGAGCAGGTGCTCGGCGGCGTACCCCAGTCCGAGCGCTGCCGGTGCGCCACCCACCAGCCCCTGACCCTCTGGCAGAAGCTCCGCGGCGCCAAGGCCGGCGCCTGATCCCGGCCGACTGACGGCCACACCGCCCGCCCCGTCAGCGGCTCGGGTGGCCGACGCCGGCGGAGGTCATCACCGAGATCGTCCGCTGCCACGACGGGTCCTCGGGTGCGACCTCCCGGATGGCGAAGGTGGAGAGGTCGACCGAGGTCGGCGTGAGGGCGATGTCGGTGCGCCACCTCGCGGCGCCAGGGTCGCGGACGGCGCGCACCCGCACGATCACGCCGTCGCTCGTCTCGGGCTCGGTCATGTTCGACAGGAAGTTGCCGAGGCCGAAGACCACCGGGACCCCGTGGAGGCGCATGATGGGCTGCACCACGTGGGCGTGGTGGCCGACGATCAGGTCGAAGGCGCCGCTGGCGGTGAGTTGCTCGGCCAACTGCATCTGCTCGGCGGTCACCTCGTGTTGGCGCTCGACCCCCCAGTGCAGGCTGGCCACGACCAGGTCGGCCCCGGCCTGGCGTGCCGCCTGCGCGGCGGCGATCAGCGACGTCGGGTCCAGCGTGCGGACCCGCCAGGGGACATCGGGCGTGTAGCCGTTGAAGCCGTAGGCGCCGGCCACGTGGCCGACGGTCACCCCCGAACTCGTCTGGTAGAGCACCGGGTCGAGGGCCTCCTCCGCCGATCGGGCGCTGCCCGAGTGGCCCAGCTGGTTCTGGTCGAGCACATCGAGGGTGGCCACCACGCCCTCGGGTTGCTGGTCGAGCGTGTGGTTCGACGCGGTCGAGCACCCGTCGTAGCCGGCCGTGGCGGCGGCGTCGGCCAGCTCACGCGGCCCACTGAAGACCGGGTAGCTCGAGATGACCGAGTCGTCGGCCGACAGGGGCACCTCGAGGTGGCACAGGGCCAGGTCGGCCATGGCGAGACGGGGGGCGACGTCGGTGAACATCGGTCGGAAGTCGTAGGCGGTGCCGGAGGCAGCGCCGGCGGCGCGGGCCTGATCGTCCACCGCGGTGTGGGGGAGCAGGTCGCCGGTGAAGACCAGGGTCACCCGGTCAGGCTGGGGTGGCGTGGTGGTCGACGTCGTGCTCGCAGTGGTCGTCGCGGCGGGCACGGCCGTCGTGGCGGCCTCATCGGCGACGGCGCCGGGGGCGTCGATCGGGGTGGCGCTGCATGCGCCGCCGAGCGCCGACGCGACGACGCACGCGGTGATGAAGAGGGTTTGACGGGCGGCCACGACCACAGTGTGGGCGAGTGCGGTGGTATCGACCCGGGCCGAAGGTCCCGACCCGGGTACCTCGGTCCCCGGCCTCAGGCACGTCGATGAGCCCGGGCACCGTCGTCGGCGGCTCACGGGAGCGGCGCCTGACCGGGCGGGCCGGCTTCGGTGGGAAGGCAGGTGGCACAGAAGTCGTCGCCGAAGGGGGTGAGGTGGATCGAGCGTCGGACGGTCCGAGGGGCTCGCCCCGCCCGCTTCAACGCCTCCACCACTTCGGGCTGCACCTCGACGACCTGGTAGCGGCCGGGTTCGACGGTCTCGCGGGAGAACCAGATGAGGCCCAGGCGCTCGAGGTTGTTCAGGTAGGACTGGGTGCGGTCCGGGTGGCGCACACCGGCCTGGATCCCGATCATCGACAGGCCACCCACCACGAGCTCGGAGCCCACGCCGAAGGGACGGTTGGTGCGCACGTCCACCGAGGGTTGGGGGCCCTCGATGCACAGGAAGCGCAGCATCCGCGCCTCGTCGGGGGAGAGCTCGTCGAGGATGTGGGCGAAGGCGGGGTGGGTGTCGTCGTCGAGGCGCACGTCGGCCGAGCGGTGCAGCAGATCGGCCCCCTTGGCCCGGAGCTCCTCGGTGGTGGCGGGCCGCTCCGAGCCACGTCGTGCGGTGCGACCGGCGGCCGGGTCGGCGTCGGCGTCCTCGAGGCCGAGCGAGCGGGCCACCATCGTCCACGCCTCGTGGCCGGCCTCGCGCACGACCGGGATGGGGGACTCGCCTTCGGCCACCGCGCCGACGATCTCCTCACCGGTGCTCAGGGTCTCGTTGGCCATCCACGCCAGGGTGCGGAACCCCGCCCGCAGGCCGATGCGGGCCAGGCCGGGCAGCGCCTCGTAGAGCGTGGGGTCCGGGGGCGCGTCGGCGGCCGGCTGGTCCGCCGGTGCGTCGTCGGGGCGGTCGGTCGGATCGTCGTTCACGTCACACCCCGAAGATGGCCAGGTGGAGGAGGCCGGCGCCGAAGCCGAGCACCGCGCCGTGCAGGAAGAGCAGCCACTCGTCCTGCTTGATGGCCGAGCGCAGCAGCTCGCTGAACTCGGCGGGTGGGAGACGCCGCATCTGGGTGGCGACGAAGGCGCAGACCCGCTCGGCCTGCTGGCGGTTGAAGGCCTCGTCCGAGAAGGCAGCGGCGAAGTCGGTGGCCTCCGAGGCCACCGAGTCGCGGATGCGGTCGTAGCGCCGGGTGCCGATGGCCACCCGCACGGCGCCCTGGGCCGGGCCGAGGGCCTTGTCCACCGCCGGCCGCAGGGTGGTCTCGAGCATCTGGTAGGTGCGGTCGCTGCGGGGCCCGTACAGCAACTCGTTGCCGACGTTCTCGAGGTTGATGACGTCGTCGGCGATCATGCGGGCGAACACGTCGCTGACTTCCGGCTGGCGCTTCATGAACAGGCCTTGGAACGTGAACGGGCCGATCCGGTGGGGCTCGACCGGCTCGAAGATCATGGTGATGCCGAGGTAGTTGACGACGTAGCCGATGATCACGCCGCCGACCGGCAGCACCCACCAGTAGGGGAAGGCCGCGACGATGAACACGAGGACGATGCCCAGGGGGACGCCCAGGTAGAAGCCGAAGTCCTGGATGAAGCGCAGCTCACGGCGGCCCACCTCGCGCAGCATGTCGTTCATCTTCTCGGGGTGCGCCTGGAAGTAGCGGATCACCATGAGCTTGGCGTCGATGAGTTGGTCGATGTGCTCGCCGATCTGGTCGGTGATCTGGCGGACGATGGTGGGCAGCTCCTTGCGTACCCGGGCGTGCAGGGCGTCCTTGACCCCGGGTGGCAGGTCGCGCCAGAGCTGCGGGTGCTCGCGCTCCATGATGTGGTCGACGACGTCGTCGATCTCGCTCTGGGCGTTGGCCACGAGGTGATCGGCCATCTTGTCCGGTTCGAGCTGGTGGTAGAAGTCCGAGATGCTGCCGACCTTGGCCAGCGCCTTGTCGACCGAGATGCTGGCCATCTTGTCGACCCGGGACGGCACGATGCCCTGCCAGCCCAGTCGGCCGTCGTCGGAGATGGCGGGGATCACCTGCACCCGGCGGGGGAGCAGGGGGTACAGCAGCTTCAGCCCCGGCAGGCGGAACCCGTGGAAGCGCAGCGGCTGGAAGAGCATCACGACGCCGGACCAGTTGGTGATGTAGCCGATCGCCCCGGTGAACAGGGGAATGGTGATCAGGTCGACCAGGAAGTCGTGGCTGGTCACGTCGATGGCCAACACGTGCACCAGTGTGACCGGTCGCGGTCTGCTGGGCCGATGACCGACGTGCTGATGGTGTCGCACACCCACTGGGACCGGGAGTGGTACCGGACCTTCGAGGCCTTCCGGGCCCGCCTCGTCGACACCGTCGACCGGGTACTCGACCTCCTCGCCGCCGACCCCGGCTGGAAGTTCCTGCTCGACGGTCAGGCCATCGTCATCGAGGACTACCTCTTGGTGCGACCTGGACGCCGCGCCGAGCTCGAGGCGGCCGTGGCCGCGGGACGCCTCGGGGTCGGCCCGTGGTACGTGCAGCCCGACTCGCTGCTGCCCAGCGGCGAGTCCCATGTGCGCAACCTCCTGGAAGGGCGCCGGGTGGCCCGCGCCGCCGGTGCCTGCTCCGAGGTCGCCTACACACCCGACTCGTTCGGCCATCCCGCCCAGCTGCCGGCGATCTTCGCCGGGTTCGGCCTCGGTCCCTTCGTGTACTGGCGGGGCAACGGCAACGAGATCGACGAGCTCGGCCCCGTCTACCGCTGGGTGGCACCGAGTGGCGACGCCGTGACCGCCTACCACCTCGGTCGGGGCTACTTCGCGGCCGCCTACCTCCCCCGGGATCCCGAGGAGGCCGTCGACGGCCTGTTGGGCGTGCTCGAACGACTCGGTCCCATCGAGCGGGCGCCGGTGGTGCTGATGAACGGCATCGATCACTGCCTCCCCGACGCCCACACGGGCGCCGTGGCCGTCGCCCTGGAGGCCCGCCTCGGGCGACCGGTCACCCGTGGTCTCCTCGACGATCTACGGGGCAGTGTCGACGAGTCCGACCGGTCGTCGTTCCGCGGGGCGCTGGTGGGCGCTCGCATCGCCAACCTCCTGCCGGGGGTCTGGTCGACCCGCCTCGGCCTCAAGCTCGCGGACCGCCGGGCGGAACGAGCGCTGGTGGGGTGGGCCGAGCCGTGGTCTGCCCTCGGCCCCCTGCTGGGCACGCCCGACGAACGCCCCTCGCTGCGCGCCGCGTGGCGGGCGCTGCTGCCCAACCAGGCCCACGATTCCATCTGCGGGTGTTCCCAGGACGAGGTGCACCGCCAGATGCAGGGGCGGTACGCGACCGCCACCGAACTGGCCGACCAGACCACCGCCCGGGTGCTCGAGCGGCTCGCCGGCCTCGGCCCCGGGCGGGCCACGCCGTGGTCCACCGAGCTGGACCTCGCCGTGTTCAACCCCTCGCCGGTGTCGCGCTCCGACGTGGTGCGGATCGCCCTCGACGGCCACCCCGTCTACCGCCTGTCGGACATGGGGGGCGACATCCACCCGCTGACCCTCCTCGACGGCACCGCCATGGGCTACGAGATCGACGGGGCGCCGGCCCGGGTCGTCCCCGCGGTCGACCCGGCCCGCATGCGCATGTGGGAGGGGATGCCCGGCGTCGACCTCGAGCTCGTCGTGGCCGACGTGCCCGCCTTCGGCTGGCGTCGGGTGCACCTCGCGCCGAGCGAGCCCCACCCCGACGAGCTGGACGACGGTCGCGCCATCGCTTCCGGGGACCTCACGGTGACCGCGGCCGACGACGGCACCCTCACGGTGGTGGCCGGCGGGCGGACCTTCGCCGGCCTCGGGGCGCTGGAGGACCTGGGCGACCGGGGCGACACGTACGACTTCGATCCGGTGCCCGGCGATGCGGACGCCGGCGCGTCCCCAGCGTCGGTGGTCGTCACCCGCCACCGGCACCCGTCCGGGTTGCAGCGCCTCGTGGTCGTGCGCACCCTGTCCGTCCCCGCCGGCCTGACCGAGGCCCGGGACGCCCGGCGCGACGACACGGTGCCGGTCACGGTCACGGTCGAGGCCCGGGTGGCGCCGGGGGTCGACCGGGTGGACCTCGAGGTCCAGGTGGTGAACCCCGCCGAGGACCACCGCCTGCGGCTCTGCTTCCCGACCGGGGAGGCGGTGACGAGCTACCGGGCCGCCACCACCTTCGACGTCGCCGAGCGCTCCACCGACCCGGTCGACGACGAGGGGTGGGAGCACCCGGCCCCCGCCACCTTCGCCCACCAGGGCTGGATCGAGGCCCACGGGCTGGTCGTCGGCGCGCCGGGCCTCCCCGAGGCCGAGGTGACCGCCGACGGCGTGATCAAGGTGACGCTGCTCCGATCGGTCGGCTGGTTGGCCCGCCTCGACCCGACGACCCGTCCCGTCCCGGCCGGGCCGGGGCTGGCCACGCCGGAGGCGCAGTGCCCCGACGGGATCACGGCCCACCTGAGCCTCCGGGTGGTGCGCGGGGACGCCGGTGCGTCCCACCTCGCCGCGACCACCGCGAGCGACGAGCTCGGATTGCGCGCCGTCCCCGCCGGCGACGACCCCCTGCTCGAGCCGGGCCACAGCCTCGTGGCGGTCGAGCCGACTGGGGTGCTGCTCTCGGCCCTGAAGCCCGCCGACGATGGTGACGGCCTCGTGGTCCGCCTGGCCAACCCGGGCTCGGGCGAGGTCACTGCGGTCATCGCTTTCGGCGTGCCCGTCGGGGCGGCCGAGTCGGTGCGCCTCGACGAGACCCCCGACGGCGGGGTCGTCGACGTCGATGTCCGCGGCGCTCGTGTGGCCGTCACGGTGGGCCCCCACGGGCTGCGCAGCGCCCGCGTGCGGCTGGGCTGAGCGGGATCAGCTCGGGAGGGGCACCTGCCAGATCACGACCGTCCCGCCCGCGGGCCCAGGTTCGAGGTCGGCCCCACCGCCGTGCGCGGCCGCCCGTTCGCGGAGGTTGCGCAGTCCGTTGCCACGGGGCGCATCGGGGTCGACGCCCACCCCGTCGTCGGCGATGGTGACGGTCACGACGTCGGTCACGGCGATGCGCACGTCGACCGTCGAGGCGCGGGCGTGGCGGGCGATGTTGGACAGGGACTCCCGGAGCACGGAGATCACGTCGTCGGCGAGCACGCCGCCGACGAGGGTGTCGACCGGTCCGTCGAAGGTGAGGCGCGGCTCGTGGCCGATGGCCCGACCGACTTCCTCGACCACGGCCAGGGCCCGGCGGCGGACGTTCTCGGTCGAGGCCCGCTGGGTCTCGAGGCCGAAGATGACCGTGCGGATGTGGCGAGCGATGTCGTCCAGTTGGTCGACGGCGGCGGCGACGCGGTCATGCGCCCTGGGTTCGTCGATGAGGCGCGCCGCTCCCTGCAGGGTGAGCCCGGTCGCGAAGACGCCCTGGACGACCGTGTCGTGCAGGTCGCGGGCGATGCGGTCGCGGTCCTCGAGCAGCGCGACGTCCTGGAGGCGCGCCCCCTGGTGCTCGTGGTGCACGACCAGGCTGGCCTGGCCGGCGAACGAGCCGACGATCTCCTGGGCGAAGCTGTCGAAGAGTCGGGTGTCCGCGCGGCGGGCGACCACAAGGTGCCGAAGGGCCCGTCGCCGGCCTGCAGGGGAACGAAGAGGGCGGGGCCCAGATCACCCAGGTGTTGGAACGGTCCCGATCGGGGGTCGTTGGACACGTCCTCGAGCAGTACCGGCTCGCCGGTGCTGAGCACCTGTCCGCTGATGCTCGCGTTCCGGCTGAAGGTGGTGTGGTGGAGGCGCTCCGCCCCCTCCCCGACGGCGATGTCGATGCGGAGGTGCTCGCCGCCCGGCACGGGCAGGGCGATGGCGGCGAGGTCGGCGTCCGCCAACGCCAGGGCGCTCGCTGCGATCTCGCCGAGGATGTCGTCGCGACCCGCGCCGTCCAGCAGTGCCTGCGCGACCTGCTGGAAGGCCGCCAGGCTGGCCTGGCGGCGCTCGGTCTCGGCGTGGAGGCGGGCGTTGTCGATGGCGGCGGCGGCGGCCGCGGAAAGCGCCTGCACGAGCTCTTGGTCGATGTCGGTGAAGGCCTCGGCCGTCGTCTTGTCGGTGAGGTAGAGGTTGCCGAAGACGCGGTCGCGGATGCGGATCGGTACGCCGAGGAACGATGTCATCGGCGGGTGGTTCGGGGGGAAGCCGGCGCTCTCGGGATCCTCGTGGAGGTCGGCGATCCGGCGGCTGGTGGCGTCGGTGATGATCGCGCCGAGGAGGCCGAGCCCTTTGGGGAGGGCGCCGATGGCCCGGTGGGTGTCGTCGTCGACGCCCACGGTGATGAACTCGGCCAGCCTGGTCCCGGACTCGTCGACCACCCCGAGGGCGCCGTACCGGGCGTCGACCAGCGCCACCGCCGCCTCGGTGATGCGGCGCAGGGTGGCAGCGAGGTCGAGGTCGGACCCGACCGTGAGGACGGCGTCGAGCAGCCCGCGCAGGCGACGCGGGCCGACGTGCGGACTCGGTGGCTCCCTGTCGTCGCTCGGGGTCATCTCACGCGGTCACTGCCGGGGACGGTGAGGCCATGTGCCTCCCAGGCGCGTCGTCGGCGATGCGCCATCGGACGTGCGCCGCCCCGCGCCGCCGACCCTAACGAACCCGTTGGCTTGACTTCTCGCTGGCGCCTGTCGCCGCGCGACCCGTGGCAATCCCAGGGTCGTCCCGTGGTCACCGAACGATCGTTCGCCGGCGTCGTGGGCGTGGCACGGCGTCGTGGGTCAGCCGGCGTCGCCGTACTGGCCGACGACGTCGTCCACGTAGAGGGCCAGCCGGTCCGACACCCGGTCCAGCGTGGCGCGGGGCAGGTCGCGCTCGGCGAGGGTGTCGGCGAAGAGCTCCACGAACCGGGAGAACTGGCGGCCACTGATGTGGCGGCGGGCGTGGGCGGCGCGCAGGTCGGCGTCGGCCACGTGGTCGGGGCTGCCGAAGGCCACCCCGAGGAACTCCTCCTGCATGCGCACGAGCCGCTCCACGTCGACGCCGGCGAAGAGCGGGCCGAGGTCGGGGTCGGCCACGAGGCGGGCATAGAAGGCCTCGACGATCTCGTCGAGCGCCGCGGCGCCGCCGATGGCCTCCAGCAGGTTGGCGTTCTCGGTCATGGCCTCCAGGCAACGCCGTCGGGGGCCTCGGGGCAAGAGCAGAAGGTCCCTCTCGCGGCGGCGGTTGGACCCCCACGGTGACGGCCCGGTCCCGGGAGGGGGCCCCTTGCCCCTAGGGTGGAGGCCATCAAACGTGCTCTCGGCAAGATCGTCGTTCGACTCTTCCGCTACCGCATCGTCGGCGATCCGCCCCACGACCCGGTCTGCGTGATGGTCGCGGCCCCCCACACCTCCAACTGGGACTTCATCCTCATGTTGGCCATGGCCTGGGCCACCGGGGTGCGCCCCATGTGGCTCGGCAAGAAGGAGATGTTCGCCGGTCCGGCCGGCTGGCTGTTCCGCCGGCTCGGCGGCGTGGCCGTCGACCGCGAGAACCCTGCGGGTCTCGTCGACTCGCTGGTGACCCGCGCCGGCGACGGCTCGCCGGTGGCCATCCTCATCCCGCCGGAGGGGACGCGGGCCAAGTCCTCTCACTGGAAGTCGGGCTTCCGCCGCATCGCCCTGGCGGCGGACGTGCCGGTGGTACTGAGCTTCCTCGATGGCCCCAGCCGAACCGGTGGCTACGGGCCCAGCATGCGCATGACCGACGACGTCGTCGCCGACATGAACCAGATCCGCGCGTTCTACGCCGACAAGCACGGCATGAAACCCGGCCTGTTCACGCCGCCCCAGCTACCCGAAGAAGCCGCCGTCCGCGACGTCGCCTGAGCGGGATCCTCCGGCGCGGCGCCTCGCGGGTCGCCCGTGACGATCGGCCCTTTCGGACGGGCACCGCGCCCGCGATGATCCAGTCGTGACGTTCTCGATGATCCGGCCGGCCGTGCGGCCGGTGCTCGAACTGCTGGGCCGCGACCTGCGCGCAACGGCCCTCGCCCAGGCCGCAAGCGCCGGGTTGCCTCACGGCAGCCCGGACGTGTCGGTGGTGCGGGCCGACGAGATCGACGCGCTCCCGGCCGCCGTGCAGCGCTACCTCGGGTTCATGCGCGTGGTCGGCGCGCCGCGGGTGTGGTCGTTCGCCGCCCGCTTCCAGGGGCGCTTCAACCTCCAGGGACGGGGCTGGATGCCCGCAGAGGCGTGGCAGTACAACTGCGCCCACCCGGTCGCCCGCATCTTCCACATGCGCCTCGACCTGGCGGGCGTCGTGCCCATGGTCGGACGGGACACCCTGCTGGACGGGGAGGGCCGCATGGTCGGCCGCCTCCTCGGGGTGGTGCCGGTGGCCAACGGCACCGGCCCGGAGTACGACGTCGGCGAGCTGACCACGTGGCTGAACGACGCCCTGGTGCTGGCTCCGTCGATGCTCCTTTCCCAGCAGGTGGTGTGGCACGAGGTCGACGACGACACCTTCGACGTGGCCCTGACCCATGGCTCCCACACCGTCCGCGCTCGCGTCTGGCTCGACGAGTCCGGTGCCATCCGGGACTTCTCCAGCCGGGACCGCTGGGCGGCCATGCCGGGAGGCCTGGTGCAGGCCGAGTGGACCACGCCCTTCGACGGCTGGGTGCTCGCCGCCGGCCACCGCCTCCCCCTCAGTGGCAAGGCGATCTGGCACCTCGACGACGGCCCGCTGACCTACGTCGAGGGTGCCTTCGTGCCCGGGAGCGTCGCCGTCAACCTGCGCCCGTGACCACGTCGCGACCGGACGTGTCAGGTGTCACGCAGTGGGGCGGAACCCGACGCGGGCGGCGCGCCGTCTGACGGGCATGTCTTCTCCGATCGCCTTCGACGACACCCAGTTCGACCTCGACCTGTCCGACCACCTCGACCAGTTCTCCGACGGCCCCGAGGTCGCCCCCGCTGCTGGCGGTCACGGTGACCTCGTCGACGACCAACGGGGCGTCGACGACTTCGACGGCGTGGTTCCCGTCGGCGACCCCTGGGGTGTGCCGGCCGACGAGGCCGTGCCGGCCGATCCGGTTCCCGAGCCCGAGCCCGAGCCGGTGGCGGCGGTCGAGGCGCCGGCCGACGCCGCCACGGTCGAGGACGTGTCCGTCCCGTGGGTCCCCGAGGGAGGGAATGCTGCCGCCGTCGTGGGCTGGGTCGAGGCGCCGGCCGACGCCGCCACGGTCGAGGACGTCCCCGTCCCGTGGGTCCCGGCCGAGGGTGGCACCGCCACCTGGGCCGCCGCGGTCGCCCGGGCGGTGGACCCGCCCACCCAGGTCCACTCGGTGTTCGCGGTCACCCCGCCCCAGGGGACGCCCGCCGTGGTGGTGCCGGCCGTCCCGCCGGCGCCGCCGGTCGACGCGCCCCAGGCGGCTCGTCGCCGTCGCCGCGGGGTGGCCGTGCTCGCCGCAGTGGTGGCCGCCGGCCTCGTGGCCGGCGGCGCCGGCCTGGCCATCGCCACCAACGGCGGCGGCGACAACGGCGAGGTGGCCGTGGCCGATGCCCCCGGCCAGAGCCTGGCCCTGCCCCCGGCCGGTGCCGAGGCCGACAGGCCCGACCATGCGTCGGCGCCGGACGACGCCGACGTCCCGCCGGTCGCCGACGCCGACGCCCACGCTGATGGGGTCGCCCCGGCCACCGAGGCGGTCCAGACGTTCCTCACGGTGCGGGGGACCGACGCCGAGCGGGCCGTGAGCAGCCAGGGCGGCCGGGACGAGCTGGACGCCGCGGTCGCCACCATCGGCCGTGCGGTCCCCCAGGGTGACCCCACCTGCTCGGCGGGCGTCGACGCCGGCACCTTCACCTGCGTGCTCGACACCGACCAGGGGCCGATCACCTTCACCGTCGGCCCCGACACCGACGACCCCCAGACCAGCGGCTTCGAGGTCATCGGCGCCACCGTCGGCTGACCCGACGGGACCCTCCGGTCTCCCCACCCGGCGCAGGGCAAAACGGCGTGCCCTGCGCCGCGGCGCATGCGCGTGGCGACGCATCCTGGCGTCCGGATCCCTGGGCTGGGTGCTGGTGCCGGGCGTCGGGCGTCGGGCGTCGGAGGTTCGTGGCCGGGTTTCGGGGTTGCTGGGGCGCCGGGGTGCCGTGGGTGTCGCTCTCTCGGAGATGACGCTGGTAGGGCACCGCGGGCCGGATGTACTCAGGGGCCGCCGCCGGTGGGCGGGTCGTCGCCGATCGGGGGACCCGTGCCCTTGAGTCGGTTGCCGCCACCGCACTGGCAGCGGAGGTTGCCGATGGCGGTGGGACCGCCGCGGGAGCGAGGGACGATGTGGTCGATCTGGCAGTGACGACCGGGCACGGCGCAGCCGGGGTCGCGGCACTCGCGGTCGCGGATGATCACGGCTTCGCGGAGGAGGCCGGTGGCGTAGCGGCGGCGGGTGCCGAAGTCGAGGATCTCGCCGTCCGGTCCGAAGACGACGCGGCGGAGCTCGCCGGCGATGCTGAGCCCGAGCGCCTGGGAGGGCGCGATCGGGGTGAAGTCCTCGAGCTCGCACAGGGTGTCCGGCCGGAGGTGGGCGAAGCCCGGAGCGAAGGGATCCGGCGCATGCCACCAGTCGGGCAGGGCACCGTGGCGGCGTGTCGTCGGCGGCCCGGCGTAGGGCTCACGGGCGCGGTCCGACTCTTCGTCGGACGGCAGTGCTGGGAACCCGCCGATCGAGCCACCGCAGGTCGGGCACGAACCGTCTGGACCTGGATCGGGGTCGTCGGGGTCGAGGCCGAGCAGTCGGGCGAGCGCCGGCGGGAGCTGGCAGGTGCATCGGCCGAGGTCGGCGAGGGTGGCGGCGGCTTCGGCGCACAGGGTGTGCCAGCCCATCATCACGTTGAGCACCCATCGGGGCCCGTTCGCCGGCGCGCCGTGGGCCCGCGACCGACGTGCCATCTCCACGAACGCGTCGGCTCGGCGTTGCTTGGCGGTGCGGCGGAGGTCCCGCTTGGTGGCGTGCTCGCCGACCCGGGCCCGGGCCTCGGCCCAGTCCGCCTCGAACAGCTCCTGTTCGATGCGGGTGAACTCGTCGAGGAACTCGGTGCCGCCGAGCGGGTCGAGCCACGCGTCGAGCCTCACCAGGTCGTCGAAGGTCCGCGACGCATGGCCCTCACGCCGGTGCTCGGCGTCCCTTGCCCGCTTCTCGGACCGGTCGGGCTGCACGAACGAACGCCAGTCGCGGACCTTGCGGTCGAACTCGTCGAAGTCCAGGGTCTGGGCGGCGGTGACGAGGTCGGCCTCGGCGGCGGCGAACTCCTCGATCACGTCGCGGGTGCGGGCCCGCACGAGCACCGACACGTGCTCGGGGCCGATCCGGCCGGCCGCGAAGGCGGCTTCGGTGAGGGGCATCTCGCGCAGGGCTCGGGCCTGCTGCGCCTGGTGTTTCACCTGGCGGGTGTTCGCCTTGGTCTTGGCGCCGAGCCACGTCGCCGCCGACGGGTGCCCCTCGAGTCGGTACTGGCCGGTGGCGTCGAACGCACCGAGGACCAGCGTCTTGGCCGCCGCCACCATCCGCTCCGCCGCCACGACCTGTTCGAGCGCGTCGCCCAACACCGGCCCGGGTCGACCCGCCCACGGATGGGCGAGCACCTGTGCGGCGGCGTCGCGCAGGACGGCCAGCGCCGAGAACCCGGCATCACCGGGCGCGCCACCTGGCGGCTCATCGTCCACCTCGTTCGCTTGCAGCTCGATCACCGACACGGCACCACTCCCTGCTCGGGCTGCCCGGGAACACGCCGACTCCGGCGCCCGGGACCACACGATTCGACTGGCTTGGGGAAGTGGCAGCCGGCCCTGCACGACGGTCTCCCGCCCCAGCGGCTGCAAGCTGGTTCGGTCACCTTAGTCGAACACACGTTCGAGTACAACCGGAGAGGCGGAGATCTCGTGCTCCGCGTCGGTGACGCTGTTGGTCAGCGCACCAGCACCGGGCGGGCGAACGTCGTGTTGTCGATGATCGTGTCGGCGAGCGCATGGGGGTCGACCTCGTCGATGTAGAGGTCCTCGCCGACCTGGTAGCGGTCGCGGTGGAGGCGCTCGGCCTCCGCTCGGCCCTCGAGGGCGACGTCGCGAGCGATGCCCCGGGCGAGCGCCGCGTCCCGGTCCACCTCCACCCAGATGCGGTGGTCCCAGAACTCGTCGTACTCGGGGCGCATGCCGAAGACCGAGTCCACGATCAACACGGCGTCGTCTGGTGCGGTCACCGTCGTCGTCCGATGGTCTTCGCCGGTCAGCGGGTCGTGGGCGCACAGCACGACGACGCCGGATCCTGTCGGGCCGGCGGGGTCCAGGAGGAGGTCGCGGGCGCTGGCGACGTCGGGCGTGTTGCGGTAGTAGCCCTCACCGCTCACCCGGTCGTAGCCGTGTCGGCGGGCGTCGGCCCAGGTCCGCTTGAAGTCGTCCAGGCTCGCTCGCAGCGTCGGTCGGTCACGGGCTCGCACCACCGCGGCGAGCTCGTCGGCCAGCGTCGTCTTCCCACTGCCGGTGCGCCCGTCGACGATCACGCGGAGCCGGCCGGGCGAGCGGGCCAGCACCCGGTCGACGACCTCGGCGAGCACTCGGGCCCGGTCGTCGGACGCGGGCGGTGGGGCCGGGGACTTCCATGTCGAGACCGACTCGAAGGCGGCGGCGCCCACGGCGACAGGATGGCAGACGCTCGCCGCGGGTGATCAGGCCGCAGTGGCTACCGGCCCGACAGGCGCCCACCAAGGCCTGCACGAAACCATCGGCATCACCGGCCACCACGACCTGGTGCGGGGTTGGTCCTCACAACGGCGTGACCGTTCGACTGCCAGAACGAGGGGAGCGCGTGGGTCAGGCGCCGGCGAGGCGGGTGCGGGGGCCGGCGTAGACCAACCGGCTGGGCAACTCGTGACCGACGAGCTCCTCGGCGAGGCGGGCGGCGTCGAGCAGAGGCTCCAAGGTGATGCCCGTCGTCACGCCGAGGTCGTCGAAGAGCGCCACGGCCGCCTCGGTGGCGACGTTGCCGGCGGCGCCGGCCGCGAAGGGGGAGCCGCCGAGACCGCCCACCGAGCAGTCGAAGCGGGCCACGCCGGCCTGCCAGCCGGCGTAGAGGTTGAGCAGGCCGGTGTCACGGGTGTCGTGCAGGTGCAGGCCGACGTCGGTGCCGGTGCGCTCCAGCAGCGCCTCGACCAGGCGGGGCGTGGCCATGCCCGTGGTGTCGGCGAGGGTGAGGGCGGCGGTGCCCGTGTCGAGCACCCGCCGGCACAGCGCGTCCACCTCGCTCGCGGGCAGGTCGCCCTCGTAGGGCGAACCGAAGGCGCACGACACCACGGTGTCCACCGGTACGCCGGCGTCGGCGGCCAGGTCGGCGATGGTGGCGATGGCGTCGACGGACTCGTCGATGCTCATGCGCACGTTGCGCTCGTTGTAGGTGGCGGAGGCGGAGATGGTGACGGTCAGCTCGTCCACGCCGGCGGAGAGGGCCATCTCGGCGCCCCGAGCGTTGGGGACCAGCGCCGTGCGGGTGACCCCCTCGGGGGCGCCCACCGAGGCGATGACCTCGTCGCTCCCCGCCATGGCGGGGACGGCCTTCGGGCTGACGAACGCGCCGACCTCGAGGTGGGTGACGCCGGCCGCCAGCAGGGCCTCGATGAGGGCGACGCGCTGCTCGACGGTGACGGGGTCCTCGCCCTGGAGTCCGTCCCGGGCGCCGACCTCGCGGAGGGTGACGGCCGATGGCCGGGCGAGCGCGCTCATGAGGCCTGCTCCGGGCGGTCGGCGAAGAGGGACAGGGCCATCGGATGGGCGGCGATCGCTTCGAGCTGGTGCGCCTCCCGGAGCCTGCGGGTGCTCACGACGCCAGCTCCGGGCGGTCGGCGAAGAGCAACAATGCGTCGGGGTTGGCGATCGCCTCGAGGTTGCGCACCTCGCGGCCGTTGACGACGTCGGTGACGGCCAGCTCGACGAGCTTGCCGCTGCGGGTGCGGGGGATGTCGGCCACGGCCACGATCTTCGCGGGGACGTGGCGGGGCGAGCAGTCCGTGCGCACCCGGCGCCGGATCTCGGCCACCAGGTCGTCGTCGAGGGCGTGGCCGTCGGCGAGGCGCACGAAGAGCACGATGCGGGTGTCGTCGTCCCACTCCTGGCCGACGGCGAGGGCCTCGGCCACCTCGGCGAAGTTCTCCACCACCCGGTACAGCTCGGCGGTGCCGATGCGCACGCCGCCGGCGTTCAGGGTGGCGTCGCTGCGGCCGTGGATGACCATGCCGCCGTGGTCGGTCCAGCTGGCGAAGTCGCCCTGGGCCCAGACGTCCGGGAAGCGTGAGAAGTAGGCGGAGGTGAAGCGGGACCCGTCGTCGTCGCCGAGGAACCCGAGCGGCACCGTGGGGAAGGGGCTCCGACAGACGAGCTCACCCTTCACGCCGGCACCGACGGATGCGCCCGCCTCGCCGTAGACGTCGACGTCCATGCCCAGGCCCGGCCCCTGGATCTCGCCCGCCCACACCGGCCGGGTGGGGTCGCCGGCCACGAAGCAGCCGCAGAGGTCGGTGCCGCCGGAGATGGAGGCCAGGTGCACGTCGGCACTGACGGCGGCGTAGACCCACTCGAAGCCCTCGACCCCGAGGGGTGAGCCGGTCGAGCAGATGGTGCGCACCCCGCTCAGGTCGTGGGTGTCGCCGGGACGGATGCCCGCCTTGCGGCACGAGTCGATGAACTTGGCCGACACGCCCAGCAGCTGCACCCGGTGGCGCTCGGCCAGCGAGAAGAGCGCCTCGGGCCCCGGGTGGAAGGGGTTGCCGTCGTAGAGGACGAGGGTGGCGCCGGCGGCCAGCCCGGACATCAGCCAGTTCCACATCATCCAGCCGCAGGTCGTGAAGTAGAACTCGCGGTCGCCCGGGCGCACGTCGCCGTGCAGGCGGTGCTCGGTCAGGTGCTTGAGCACCAGGCCACCGGCGCGATGGACGATGCACTTCGGCTTCCCGGTGGTGCCGGAGGAGTAGAGGATGAACCCGGCCGTATCGAAGGCGAAGCGCTCGGTCGGGACGGGGGTGCCGCGGTGGGGGGCGAGCACGTCGGCCCAGAGGCGGGCGCCCGCAGGCACGCCGGCGGGATCCGCGTCCACGAAGGGGACCACGAACGTGGCGCGCAGGGTCGGCAGGGCGGCGGTGATCTCGGCGAGGCGGCCCAGGCAGTCGAAGGGCTGGCCCCCGTAGCGGTAGCCGTCCGCGGCGACCAGCACCGTCGGTTCGATCTGGGCGAAGCGGTCGAGCACGCCGTTGACCCCGAAGTCCGGAGAGGTCGAGGAGAAGACCGCGCCGAGCGACAGCGTGGCCAGCATGAGCACGAGCGTCTCGGGCACGTTCGGCATCCACGCCGCCACCCGGTGCCCTGGCTCGACGCCCGCCTCACGCAGCGCGGCCGCGGCGGCGCCGACCTCGGCGCGCAGCTCGCCCCAGGTGAGGGTCCGGCCGGCCCCGTCCTCGCCCTCGAACAGCACGGCCAGCGCCTCGGGGGCGGCGCCCCGGCCGTCGAGCAGGTTCTCGGCGAACGAGATCCGGGCTTCGGGGAACCACCCCACCCCGGTGACGGGATGCCCGCCGGGTCCGGCGGCCACGAGGGCGAGGTCGCCGGGGTCGCCCAGCACCTCGCCCCAATCCCAGATCTCACGCCAGAAGGCCCCCGGGTCGGCGACCGACCAGGCGTGCAGTGCGAGGCTGTCGGCCAGGTCGAGCCCTCGGCGCTCGTTGACGGCGAGGCGCAGCGAGGTCATGGCGCTGGCGGCCGCGCGTGCGTCGTCAGGCACCCACAACGGATCGCTCACGCCGCTCACCCTCGCGGACGCTCCGCCCTCCCGCAACCAGGGCGGACGGCGCCCACGTAGGGGGTGGCCCGTCGCGTCCCGTATCTTTCGGGGAAGGTGCCCACGATGCGCCGGCCAGGAGGCGAGTCCCATGCAGGTAGTGATCGACGACGAGAAGTGCCAAGGGCACGGGCGCTGCTACGCGCTGGCTCCGACGGTGTTCGACCCCGACGACCTCGGCCAGGGGACGGTCATCGGTGACGGCACGGTCGCCCCCGAAGACGAGGAGAAGGCCCGTCTCGCCGCGGCCAACTGCCCCGAGCTCGCCATCACCGTGATCGAGGGATCCTGATGGGCCTCCACGAGCCCGTCGACGACTGGGCCACGGACTTCGACCACACCGACGACGAGTGGGTCGCGGACCCCTTCCCCATCTGGTCCGAGCTGCGAGAGTCCTGCCCCTTCGCCCACACGGACCGTTACGGCGGCGGCTGGTTGCCCACCCGCTTCGAGGACATCGACGCCATCGCCCACGACACCGAGCGCTTCACCTCGCGCAGCATCGTGATGTCCGAGCACCGGCCGCCGTTGGACATGGCGCCTGCCGGCGTGGCGCCCCCCATCTCCTCCGACCCGCCCTTCCACCAGGGCGCCCGCCGCGTCCTGCTGCCGGCGTTCGCGCCCCAGGCGATCGCCAAGCTCGAGCAGTCGACGCGCGACTTCTGCGAGCACCTCATCGCCGAGATGGGCGACCGCGACGTGGTCGACGGTGCCGTCGACTACGCCCAGCACATCCCGGTGCGTGTCATCGCCAACATGTTGGGCTTCCCCCAGGAGGACGCCGACACCTTCCGAGGGTTCGTCCAGCACACCCTCGAGGGCGTGGATCTGCCTCCCGAGGAGCGCGAGGCCGGCTTCCAGAAGCTCTTCGGGTACCTCGAGGACCAGGTCAAGGACCACATCGCCAACCCCCGTGATGACCTCACCTCGTACCTCCTGACCACGGAGATGGACGGCCAGCGCCTCACCGCCGAGCACGTGGTGCGCACCATCGGCCTCATCCTCATCGCCGGGATCGACACCACTTGGAGCGCCATCGGCGCGTCGATCTGGCACCTCGCCGGCCACCCCGAGGACCGGCGTCGCCTGGCCGCGGAGCCCGGCCTCCTGCCGGTGGCCATGGAGGAGTTCCTCCGGGCCTTCGCCCCCGTCACGATGGCCCGCCTCGTGCGCGAGGACATGGACTACGAGGGCTGCCCCATGAAGTCCGACGACTGGATCCTGCTGTCGTTCCCCGCGGCCAACCGCGATCCCCGCGCCTTCGATCGAGCCGATGAGATCGTCCTCGACCGCGAGGTCAACCGCCACGCCGCCTTCGGACTGGGCATCCACCGCTGTGCCGGGTCGCATCTGGCCCGCATGGAGTTGCGGGTGGCGCTCGAGGTGTGGATGGCGCACTTCGGCGATGGCTTCGAACTGGCCGACTCCGCCGCGGTCACCTGGTCCGGCGGCCAGGTCCGTGGGCCGCGTCGCCTACCGATTCGAATCACCGGCTGACGGCTTCCGCCGTCCGCTCGGGCAGGGGCGGCGTCCGCGCGGTCTCGACCCTCGCGATGGCGGGGAGGTGCACCCGATCGCCCCGGTGTGATCGCTCCCGAACGGCCCGCCGTGCGACCCGACCGCAGGCTCCCGTCCACCGGCCCACTGGTACGGTGTCCCCTCCGTCCAACCGTGGCGACAAGACCTGGAGCGACCATGCCTCGATGCAGCCTGACCGCTGGACTGGCGGCCATTGCTGCCGGTGCCCTCACGCTTTCGTCGGTCGGCGCCCTGGTGCCGGCGGCATCGGCACCAGGGGCGTCCGCGCTGGCCGCGTCGGGCGCCGACCCGAAGCCCTTCTCGGCCGGTGAGGTGGTGATCGACGCCGAGGCCCTCGCCTCCGGTGTCGCCCGAGTCGTGACCGACCCGATCGCGGGCCTCGCCGAAGCATCCGTGACCGTGGTGGCCTCGGGCGAGGCCAGCGTCCTCGGTGGCGATGAAGCGAGTCCGGTTCCCTCCGAGCGGTCGACCACGTCGGCGAGGGTGGTCGTCGGCGAAGCGGGCGCCTCGTCGTCGGATGCCGCAGCCGCGGTTGCCGACGCCACCGGTTCCACGGTCACGGCCACGCTGACCGGGACGGCCGCCGACGGCTCGACGCTGTCGTCGTCCGACACCGTTTGGGTGGACCACTTCGGCGGTGAGACCCTCGCCAGCGAGCTCGGCGAGCAGGACCTGCGCCTGCAGCGGGTGGACACGCTGCTTCGCTCAGGCGCCGTCACGGCAGCCGAGGCGGAAGCGCTCGACGAGACCATCCTCGGCGCGACGGAGTCGACAGAAGCCGTCACCGAGGCCGTTTGCCCGGCCGCGAGCGTCTGCGTGAGCGGGACGGTGCAGTGGACCGACTCCGCGGGCGGAACCCATCCGGTCGACCGTTCGCCGGTGCAGATCCGCGACGAAGAGACCGGCGTCGACCAGGTGGTGGCCACGGTCACGACCGACGGCTCGGGCTTCTTCAACGCCACCATCGACAACGACGACGGCGACGCGACGGGACGCGACGTGTACGTGCGGGTGTCGGCTGATGGCCCCACCTTCACCCTCGATCAGCACATCGACAGCGCGGTGAGCGTCGACGTGCCCAGCGGTTCGGCGGTCACCAAGGACCTGACCGCGAACAACACGGCAGACAACAACACGGCGTTCTCCGTCCACGCGGCGCTGGTGTACGCATCAGACTTCATCGTCGCTCAGAACGGCGGACCGCTTCCCACGGTCCCGGTGATCTTCCCGTCGGACGGCTCCTACTACGACGGCACCGCGTTCAACCTCCTCGCGCTCGATCGTTTCGACTGGGACGTCGCCCTCCACGAGTTCGGCCACTACGTGGCCGACGAGCTGAACATCGAGAACAACCCCGGGGGCCCGCACAGCGGCGAGGACAACCTCTCGGACTCGAGGGGCAGCAAGGCCATCGGTGTGCCGCTCGCCTTCGGTGAGGGATGGCCCACGTTCTTCGCCGTGTCGGCCCTCCACGACCTTGCCGCCGGCGCCGGCGTGCCCAACGTGGGGGACACGAAGTACCAGGACACCGAGGACCTGTCGATCTCCGACGACCTCGAGGTGAACGCCACCCTGGGGGAGGACAACGAGCTCACGGTGATGAACGTCTTCTGGGACCTCTACGACGCGGTGAACGACGGTCGCGACACGGTCAGCCTCGGGTCCGCCGTGATCTGGGACAAGCTCGACGACGGCGACCCCACGACGCTGTCGGAGGCCTACCGGCTCTTCAGCCCCGGCCAGCGCACGGAGAGCACCAACTGCATCTTCACCCAGATGAACGTGGCCCCGAAGCTGAAGGGCGCGACCAGCCAGCCGATCCCTTCGACGCCCCCGACGCTGACCTGGAAGCGGGGCAACGGTGGCACCCATGCCAACAACCGCTTCTCGGTCAAGTTCCGCGACGCCGGGGGCGCGCTCCTCTTCGCCACCGTGGCGCGCAACACCACGTCGTTCACGCCGGGTGCTGCCCGCTGGGCTTCCATCGTCGGCCGGGCCGGTGGGTCGGTTCGGGTGACGGTGATCGGCACGCAGACCGACGCGCCCGTCACGGGCCCCTACCGCAGTTGCACGCGGACCTTCGGCGCGCCGTGACGGGGTCCCGCTACGTGACGAGGCACTAGCTCAGCACCCTGGCCGTGAAGCCGCGGATGCCGAGGTACATCAGGCCGACCGTGAACGCGGTGAGTGCGGGGTAGACGGCCAGTAGCGACATGTGCGGGCTCTCGGTGAGCGCGGCGCGAAAGCCCTCGGACATGTACACGAGTGGGTTCACGAGCACGGCGATCTGCAGCCATCGAATGGGTTCGAGCGCGGCCCACGAGTAGTACACACAGCCGAGGAAGGTGAGCGGCACCAGGATGACGCCGAACATGACCGGCACCGTGCGGGGCTCGAAGGTGGTGCCGAAGGTGAGGCCGAGAGAAGCTCCCGCCACGCAGGCCAGCGGCGTGATGGTCAGAAGCACGAGCCAGTCGATGTGGAGATGCACCGGGGTCGCGGGCACCACGGCGGCGATCGGGAACACCAGCAGCGCCGAGAACAGTCCCTGCAGGGCGCCGGCGGTGATCTTCTCGACCGCGATGAGGGAGACCGGTAGGGGGGCGAGGACGCGGTCTTCGATCTCGCGCGTCACGCCGAACTCGGTCACCAGGGGCAGGGCGACCGACTGGATGCCCTGGAAGAAGATGGACAGGGCGACGACCCCGGCCACCAGAAGCGTGGAGAACTCGGCCGCAGAGGCTTCGCTGCCCCCGACGCTCTGGCCGATCTTCGGGAACACGTAGGTGAACACGAACACCAACAAGAACGGCTGGAGCACCGTGCGGGGGATGAACTCCTTGAGGTTCTTGCGCAGCACGCGGGCGTCGCGCAGCAGCATCGCGGCGAAGGCGGCCCGGGCCGCGACGGCGGTGGATCGGGGATGGGCGAGGTCGGTCAATCCCTCAGCTCCTTGCCGGTGAGCTTGATGAACACGGTCTCGAGGGTGGGCTCGGTGACCGAGAGGTCGGTAACCGAGAAGCCGCCACGCTCGGCTACGGCCACCACTGCAGGGAGAACGCCCTGGCTGCCTGACACCCCGAGCTGGATGGCCCCGTCGCCATGGCGCACCTCGGTGGCGCCGTCGACCTCGCGGTGCAAGAGCTCGGCCAGCGCGGAGAGCTCGCCGTCGGCGGACACGGTGACGATGGTGTCGGCGCCGACCGAGGCCTTGAGGCCGGCGGCGTCGTCCAGGGCGAGGATGCGGCCCTTGTCCATGATGGCGACCCGCTCGCACAGCTGGTCGGCCTCCTCCATGTAGTGCGTGGTCAGGAGGATGGTCTGGCCGTTGTCGTGGAGCTCGCGGAGGACCTCCCAGAGCGCGAGGCGGCTCTGGGGGTCGAGCCCGGCGGTGGGCTCGTCGAGGAAGAGGATGGCGGGGCGGTGCAGGATGGCCCGGGCGACCATGAGTCGCTGGGCCATGCCGCCCGACAGCGCCATCACCGGGGCGTGGGCGCGGTCGGTGAGGCGGAACTGCTCGAGTGCGGCGTCCGAGGCGGCGCGGGCCGCTTTGGCCGACATGGCGAAGTAGCGGCCGTGGAAGTAGAGGTTCTCCCACACGTCGAGCGAGCGGTCGAGGGTGTTGGCCTGCGGCACCACGCCGATGGCCTGCTTCGCCAGGGCCGGGTGGGCCACCACGTCGACGCCCCCGACCACGACCGTGCCGCTGGTGGGCACGACGCCGGTGGTGAGCATCCCGCCCGTGGTGGTCTTGCCGGCGCCGTTCGGGCCGAGCAGACCGAAGATCTCCCCCTCACGCACCCGCAGGTCCAGGCCGTCCACGGCCTTGACCCCGCCCGGGTAGACCTTGGTCAGGCCCTCGGTGACGATGACATCGGACACGGTTCGACCTTAACGGCGAGCGGGCCAGTCGGTCGGGGGGTTCGAGGGGCGGGTCAGTGCCGGGTGAGGGGCTCGGAGTGGTCCCAGTCCGCGAGCAGGGTGCGCAGTGCGGTCAGCAGGATGAGGGGCTGGTCGAGCATCGCGTGGTGGCCGGCCTCGGGGATCTCGATCACCGGCGCGACGCGCCCGAGCTTCTCGTACATCGACTCGCCGATGGTCTCGGTGACGAGGCCGTTCTCCGAGCGGAGGAGCGCGAAGCGGCAGGTGATCGAGGCGAGGTAGGGGAGCGCGATCGAGCGCATGCCCTGGCTGAACTGGCTGAAGATGCGCCGGTCGAACTTCCACTGCCACCCGCCGTCGGTGGGCTTCATCGACCGCCGGCCGACGTGGTCCATCACGTAGTCGAGGTAGTGCTCCTGGGCGGGCACGGTGCGGAAGCGGGCCAAGGCCTCGTCGACGCTGGCGTAGGTACGGGGGCGTCCGAAGGCCTCGTTGAGGCGGAATGACGCGATCTCGGGATCGGGCTCGCTGACCGGCGAGTCGCAGATCACCACGCCGGCGACGCGGTCGGCGTGGAGCGAGGCCGTGGCCATGGTGACGAAGCCGCCCATGCTGTGGCCGACGATCACGGGGTGGCCGGCGATCTCGCCGTCGCCGGCCGCGGCGATGACCTCGTGGGTCCACTGCTCGAGGGCGTACCCGTCACGGTGGCCACTGTCGCCGTGACCCGACAGGTCGACCGCCACCACGCGGAACTGCCCGGCGAAGGCAGCAGCCACGTGGGTCCACCAGTGGGCGTGGGCGCCGCCGCCGTGGACGAACACCAGGCCCCGCCGCCCGGGCTCGCCCCAGGCGAGGTAGTGGACGGGGCAGCCCTCGACGTCGACGGTCCGATCCTCGAACGGCACCGCCAGCGCCCGCCGAAACCACTCGGGTGCGTCGGCGTGTACCGGCATGCCGGCTTGCGCCTCCCCGGTCGGCGCCCCTTCGGGATCCGGCAGCGGGCGGTGGTGCTGCTCCGCTCCGCTCCGCAGCGTCTCGTCCATCACCTCAGTCAAGCCGAACGCCGGGGGAACGGTGCACTCGTACACTCGGCGGCCATGGCGATCCCGCGGTGGGCCGACCGCGAGCAGGAGCTGCACGAGCGGGCCATCGCCTGCGAGGGCGGCGCCGACGACTTCGGTGAGGACGACTACCTCGTGCCCCTCCGCATCCTGCTCGACAGCTACGACCACGAGGCCCGCTTCACCCGCACCGGCAGGGTCATGGCCGAGTACTTCCTGGTCAACATCCTGCGGGGCCGCCTCCGGGCCGAGCGGTGGTGGACGCTGCGTCCGTCGGCGCTCGACGTGCCCATCGAGCGCCCCATCATCATCACCGGCCTCGTGCGCACCGGCAGCACCGCGCTCCACTACCTGATGGGGTCCAACCCCGACACCCAGTGCCTGGCCTACTGGTTGGCGACCCACCCGCAGCCCCGCCCGCCCCGGCACTCGTGGGAGGCGGCGTACGACTTCGCCGCCACCGAGTCCGAGCTGCGCATGATCTACCTGGGCGGCGAGAAGCTCGAGTCCATCCACCACATGACCGCGCCGGGCCCCGAGGAGTGCCGCCATTTCCTGGCCCAGAGCTTCACCGACGACTACTTCGAGGTGGCCAGCACCGTTCCCACCTACGCCGAGTGGTACCGGTCGCACGACCACGTCGAGCCGTACCAGCGCCACAAGAAGCTGGTGCAGCTGGTGGGCTCGTACGACGTCGGCACCCGGTGGCTGCTCAAGTACCCGGTGCACATCCGCCACATCGACGCCCTGCTCGAGGTGTACCCCGACGCCTGCATCGTCTGGACCCACCGGGACCCGGCCGCGGTGCTGGCGTCCTACGTGGGGCTGTGCGAGGGCTTCCGCACCCTCCAGGAGGTGCCGCCCGACCGAGAGCAGTTCGCCCAGCACCAGCTCGACGTGTGGTCCGAAGCGATGACCCGTGGGCTGGCCGCCCGGGCCGGCCGGGAGGACCAGTTCCACGACGTGTGGTTCGACGACCTGCTGGCCGACCCCATGGGCACGGTTGCGGCCATCTACGACCACTTCGACGAGCCGTTCTCCGCTGCCGCCGAGCGCACCATGGCGGCGTGGCAGGCCGACAACCCACCCGGGAAGTTCGGCGAGCACACCTACGGCAAGGACGACTTCGGCCTCACCGCCGGCGCCATCCACGAGCGCTTCGCCGACTACGTCGAGCGCTTCTTCCCCGACCTCGGGTCCGGCGCCGGCGGTGCTCCTGGCCGAGGGGCGGCGTCGTGAGCGGGCTGGGGCCCCGGCGGCCCCGCACCGCGGAGGAGGCGGCGCTGCTCGACGAGGCGCGCCATCTGTTCCCGGAGGGGACCCGCGGGCCGTCGCTGGACGAGGGCCGCAAGTTCATCGTCGAGCGTGGCGCCGGCAGCCGGCTGTGGGACCGCAGCGGCAACGAGTACGTCGACTTCCTCCTCGGCTCGGGGCCCCACGTGCTGGGCCACGCCCACCCGGCGGTGCTCGACGCGATGGCCCGGGCGGCGGCCGGCGGCACGTCCCACCTGGTCCTCACCGCCTCGGCGGTCGAGCTGGCGCAGGCGCTCTGCGAGACGGTGCCCTGCGCGGAGAAGGTCTCGTTCCACTCCACCGGCTCCGAGGCCACGTTCTTCGCCCTGCGCCTGGCTCGGGCGGCGACGGGGCGGGACAAGGTCCTGAAGTTCGAGGGGGCCTTCCACGGCATGCACGACTACGCCATGGTCAGCACCCAGTGGAACTGGGATCCGCCCCCGTTCCCGCAGGCTGCGGCCGACACCGGTGGCATCCCCGCCGCGGTGGTCCCCGAGGTGCTGGTCGCTCCCTTCAACGACCTGGCCACCGTCGAGGCGATCATCGCCGAGCACCGCGACGAGCTGGCCGCCGTCATCGTCGAGCCCATGCAGCGCACCTTCGTGCCGGCGGCGGGCTTCCTCGAGGGGTTGCGGCGGATCACCCGTGACGCCGGCATCGTGTTGGTCTTCGACGAGGTGGTCACCGGCTTCCGCCTGGCCCTCGGCGGCGCACAGGAGCGCTACGGCGTGGTGCCCGACCTGTGCGCCCTCGGCAAGACCATCTCCGGCGGCGTGCCCTTCGCCGCCATCTGTGGGCGGGCCGACCTGCTCGAGCTGGCCGATCCGGTGCGGCGCATGTCGGGTCTGCCCTTCACCATGCAGACGGGCACCTACTCGTCCAACCCGGTGGCGATGGCGGTGGCCCTCGCGGTCATCGGCGAGTTGCGCCGGCCCGGGTTCTACGACGAGCTCGAGGCCACGGGTCGGGCCCTCATGGCCGGCGTCGGCGCGGCGATCACGTCAGCGGGTCTGCCCGTGCAGGTGCTGGGTGAGCCGTCGGCCTTCCACACGTGGTTCACCGACCAGCCCGTGGTCGACCACCGGTCGAGCCTGGCCGCCGACGCCTTCGCCAACCTGTGCTTCTCGGACTTCCTGCTCGACCGCGGCATCCTCCGCGCCCACGAGAAGTTCTTCGTCTCCGCCGCCCACACCGCCGAGGACGTCGAGCTCGCGGTGGCCGCCACCCGGGACGCCGCCATGGCCGTCGCCGAGGTGCTTGCATGAGGCCGATGGTGCTGGTCACCGGCGCCTGCGGGAACGTCGGCGCCGCGACCGTGGCCGAGCTGGTCGACCGGGGCTTCCGGGTGCGGGCCCTCGACCTGCCGTCCAAGGCGAACCGCGCCGTCGCCGCCGGCTTCAGCGCTCGGGTCGACCGCTGCTGGGGCTCGATCACCGACCGCGAGCTGCTCGGCCGCGCCCTCGGGGGCGTCGACCACGTGCTGAACCTGGCCGCGGTGATCCCGCCCGCCACCGATGCCGACCAGCTCGCCGCCTACGCGGTGAACGTCGGCGGCATGCGCGCCCTGCTCGACGCGGCGGCCTCGTCGGCGACGCCGCCGGGCCTCACCTTCACCTCGACCGCCCAGGTCTACGGGCGCAACGCCGACGCAACGGGCCCTCGCTCGGTGGACGAGGAGCCCCACGCCGAGGACAACTACTCCCGCCAGAAGGTGGAGTGCGAGGCGCTGGTGCGGGCGTCGGGCCTGCGCTGGACCGTGTTCCGCCTGGGCATGACGCCGCCGGTGGCCCTGGTGCCCATCATCCCCTTCGTCTTCGAGCTGCACCCCGAGACGCGGGTGGAGTTCACCCACCCCCGGGACGTCGCCGCCGCGCTCGCCGCCACCGTCGGCAACGACGCCGTGGTGGGCAAGGTCCTCAACGTCGCCGGCGGTGCCGACAAGCGGGCCCTCTACCGGGACTGGCTCAACGAGAGCCTCGCGGTCATGGGGGTGGCGCCGCTGCCCGTCGAGGCCTTCGGCGACCGGCGCTTCTACACGGACTGGCTCGACACCGACCAGAGCCAGGCGCTCCTCGGCTACCAGCAGCGCTACTACTCGGACTACCTCGACGACATCCGTGGCCTGCTCGGCCCCCGCCTCGCCGTCATCCGCGCCGCGGCGCCGGTCGTGCGCCGCTTCATCCTCGCCAACTCGCCCTACGCGGCCGGCGCCGACGCCCGCCGCCCGGTGGTGGCCGTCCGGGGCCAGGCCGCCCGCGCCCGGCGAGCGACCAGCGCGGTCGGCCCCTGGCTGTCCGACTACCGCACCCACCTCACCCGCCGGCGCTGACCCGCCCCCGCGTCTCGGTCCTGATTCGCCGAATGTGCCAGAACGACGGGGCGGGTCGCGGCGGGAGGCGGCGGGAGGTGGCGTCGGCGAGAGGTGGCGTCGGCGGGTCAGGTGCCGGGGCGGCGCCAGACGTCGATGACGAGGACGGGGCGCATGCCGAGGCCGAGGTAGAGGTCGAGCGCCGGCGTCGGGTTGTTGGTGTCGACGTGCAGCAAGGTGCCGATCCGGCCGTTGGCGGCGTCGGCGGCGAACGCCGTCTTGAGGAGCAGCTTGGCCAGACCGCGCCCGCGGAATTCGGACAGCACGGCGAGGTGGCTCACGTAGCCGCAGCCCTCGTCGGCGAGGAAGCCGTCGTGGGCGTGGAGCATGGCCGCCGGCACGCCGTCGATCTCGGCGAGCCAGAGCTGGTCCCACGTCCGCACGGGTGAGGCCTCGACCTGGTCGTGCCAGCGCTCGAAGGGCAGGTCGACCCAGCCGAAGTGCTCGGCGAAGCCGGCGTTCTTCACGTCGTGGGCCACGCGGCGGAAGGACTCGTCGCCGGGCCCGGTGCGCAACTCGACGCCGGGCGGCGGCGGGGGCGCGGGCACCGAGCCGGGGCCGTCGTGGTCGATGCGCATCCGGTGGAAGGTCGTGACGATCGTGTGGCCGAGGGCAGCCACCTGGGCGCGCCGGCGGTCGTCCTGGCGGTAGATCGCGAAGTCGAGCGTCGCGGTCGACTGCCCGGCGGCCCGCGCGATCTCATCGGCTCGGTCGGCCACCGCCTCGTGCAGCCACGCCGTGGTCGTGTCATCGAGGGCGTAGAGCTCGGCTTCGACGTGATCGGCCCCCTCCTCAGCGCGCACGGCCGCGTACCCGGCGGCCGTGCCGGTGGCGTCGAGGACGAGCCACGCGTCGGTGGCGAGGTCGAAGGACGGTTCGGAGAGCTCGTCCATGGCGTCCTCGAGCGTGAAGTCGGCCTGGCCGATCACCCGGGTGTTGCTCTCGGCCACCAGCGCGTACACCGCGCCGGCGTCGTCGGGGCCCGGACGCCGCCACGTCCATCCTTCGGGCAGCGCCGACGTCATCGCCCCATCCGAGCAGCCCCGCCCCGCGAGCACCACTGATTTCGTCCCGAGGTGACCCGGGGTCGACCGAACTGGCGCCTGATCTACTGGTCATGGCCAGTAGATCAGGCGCCAGAACGAGCGGTTCGGGCCGCTATCGCAGGCCCGGGAGGTGCTTGAGGAGGCGGAGGGCCCTGGTCATGAGGCCGGCCCACTTCTCGACCGAGAGGCCGGCGAAGGGGGCGATGGGGACGAGGTGCTGGACGGCGACGGTCTGGGCGTCGGTGTACTTGGCGATGCCCTCGCGGCCGTGGCGGCGGCCGAGGCCCGACTCCTTGAAGCCGCCCATCGGTGAGTCGAGCGAGCCCCAGGCGGCGGCGTAGGCCTCGTTCACGTTCACGGTGCCGGCTTGGAGCCGGGCCGCGATCTCGCGACCGCGGCGGGTGTTCTTGGTCCAGACGCTGGCGTTGAGGCCGTAGACGCTGTCGTTGGCTCGCTCGACGGCCTCGTCGACGGTGGAGAAGCGGTAGGTGGACACGACCGGGCCGAAGGTCTCGCTGCGGCAGACCTCCATGTCCTCGGTGACGCCGTCGAGCAGGGTCGGCTCGTAGAAGAAGGGCCCGAGGTCGGGCCGGGCCTTGCCGCCGGCCAGCACCGTCGCCCCGGCCGAAACGGCACCGTCCACGTGCTCGACCACGGTGCCGAGCTGCTTCTTCGACACGAGCGAGCCCATCTCGGACCCCCATCCCAGCGAGGCGCTGAGCTCCATGGAGGAGATGCGCTCGGCGAAGCGGCGCACGAACTCGTCGTGGATGCCGTCCTGCACGTACAGGCGCTCCATCGAGATGCACAGCTGGCCGCCGTTCGAGAAGCAGGCCCGCACCGCCCCCTCGACCGTGGTGTCGAGGTCCGCGTCATCGAGCACCAGCATGGCGTTCTTGCCCCCGAGCTCCATCGAGGCGCCGATGAGGCGGCTGGCGGCCTCGGCGGCGATGAGCTTCCCGGTGGCGGTGCTGCCGGTGAACATCACGTAGTCGACTCGCTGGATGAGCGGGCTGCCCAGCGACGAGCCCTGGCCGGTGACGACCTGGACCACCTCGTCCGGCAGGCCGCACTCGACGAGGGCCTCGACCGCCCACAGGGCGGAGAACGGGGTCTGGCGGTCGGGCTTGATGACGCAGGCGTTGCCCGCCAGCAGCGCCGGCAGGGCGTCGGCGATGCCGAGGACGAGCGGGTAGTTCCACGGGGTGATGAAGCCGATCACGCCCTTGGGGTGGTGCAGCTCGGTGGTGCGGGTCAGCGCCGGCAGCGCGCCCCGCCGGCGCTTGGGCGCCACGTGGGCCTTGCCGTGGAAGGCGAAGTAGCGGGAGGTGAGGGCGGCGTCGAGCACCTCCTCGAACGCGTGGCGGCGGGCCTTGCCCGACTCGAGCTGGATGAGGTCGAGGATCTCGCCCTGGCGGTCGAGGACGAGGTCGTGGAAGCGCAGGAGGACCTTGGCCCGGTCCCGCCAGGGAAGCGCGGCCCACGCCGGTTGGGCCGCACGGGCCCGGCGCACGGCTTCGTCGATGTCTTCCTCGGTGCCCGCCGGCGTGCGCCCCAGCAGCTCGCCGGTGAAGGGCGCGATGACCTCGATCTCGTCGCGGGCGTCGCCCACCAGGGTGACCCGCTTGGACAGGCGCTCGACCAGCGCGGCGCGGTCGGCGGTGATCAGCTCGGACATGGGGCCTCCTCGCAGCAGGACGCGCGGCGGCGCGAACCGGCCCACGACTCTAGCTAGGGCAACCGGCCGCTCGGACTCTGAGGGCGGAAGGGTCGAGGTCCCGCCCGCCCGACGCAGGGTGGACAGCGGTGTAACATCTGTGGAGCCGGGTCGTGCGGGTCCGGAGCACCTGCGGGGCGGGGGTCTTGGAGAGCGGATGAACAAGCGGCGGATCGCAAGGCGAACGGTGTGCAGCCTGTTGGTGGCGGCCCTCGCGATGGGGACGGCCACGCCGGCGGGCGCCGACCCGCAGGCCACGATCCCCATCTCGTGCGACCGCCCGAACACGGGCATCACCGCCGGCCTGTTCGTCAACCTCAACAACGAGATCCCCGATCCCATCAACTCCGATTCGGTGATGCAGGTCGTCGACGTCGAGCGACCGGTGTCCGGCGCCGCCACCCGGGTCGAGCTCAACCTGCCCTTCCCGGACATGGCGGGTGGCTTCCCTCCGAACGACTTCGGCGTCACCTACGGCACCTTCTACATCAAGTCGGTCGAGCTCACCGTGCCCATCCCCGCGGGCTACAGCGTGGCGACGGTCAACCCCACGGAGTCGCCGGACAAGAACTACGTCACCGCGACACGCTCGGGGTCCAACCTCGTGGTGCGCGTGCAGAGCGCCGTCAGCGGGTCCCGGATACGCATCAACACCGAGGTGGCCTCGCCCGTGGCCGAGGTCGAGACCTCGTCGGGGGTCTGGACACCGGTGGTGATGCCCACCATCGTCATCAACCCCACGGTGACCGCCGCGGCGGGGTCCACCATCACCTGGCGCCCGCCGTCGTCGTCCAACGTCGTCGTCAAGTGGAACCGCGACTTCGGCTTCCTGATCGGCCAGATCAACTGGAACGACCTGTCGATGCCCTGCGCGCCGCAGAACCCCAACCAGGTGGTCGCGACGACCACCGTGGCGAGCCCCGCGCTCGCGGTCACCACGACGGCCGACGAGACCGCAGTGACTGCAGGCAGCGCCGTCCACCTGCACGTCACCGCCACCAACACGGGTGACGTGCCGTTGACCGGCGTGGTGATCACCGACGCCAACGCGCCCGGCTGTGCCGGCTCGCCCGGCAACCTCGCGGTGGGCGCGCACGTGACGCTGGACTGCACCGTGGCCACCTCGGCCGCCAACGTGCCCTCGTTCTCGAACACGGCCGGTGCCGACTCCAACGAGACCGCCCCGGTGACGTCCAACACCGTCAACGTGACGGTCGACCCGGCTGGGCCCACCGGCATCTCCGGCACCGTCACCGAGACGGGTGGCGGCACGCCGATCGGTGGCGCGTTGTTGGCCTTCCTGCGCACCTCGAACTTCTCGATCGCGGGCGGCGCGGTCGCCGACGGCTCGGGTGGCTACTCGGCCAACCTGCCGGCCGGCTCGTATTACGTCTACCGGGTCGACCCGAGCGGCCGGCACCAAGCGGGCTTCCACGGTCCGCCCACGACGGTCAACGTCACCCCCGGCACCATGGTCGACGTCGACCCCACGATGGCGTCCACCCGTGGCTCGATCGGGGGAACGATCACCGAGGAGGGAACCGGCACCCCGGTCTCGGGGGCTTGGGCGCTGGCCCTCGACGGCGTCTCCGGCCGGCCCGAGACCGTGGCCACGGCCAACGCCAGTGGCCAGTTCTCGATCGACGACCTGCCTGCAGGGAACCACCTGGTGGTGTACCTCGACCCCAGCGGGGCGCACGCTGCCGAGTACTACCTCAACGCTCCCGACACGGCCCGGGCCACCGCGGTCGCGGTGGCCGGGGCGGCCACGACCACGGCCAACGGCACCCCCGCGGCCCAGACCCCGGTCGGGACCGGCGCATCGATCAACGGAGCCGTGACCGAGACGGGTACGAACGCGGCGCTGGCCAACGTGGCCGTCATCGCCCTGCGGGCGACGGACTTCAGGTTCGCCTCGGCCGCGATCACCGACGCCTCCGGCGCGTACGCGCTCGATGTCGCTCCTGGGTCGTACAAGCTGGTGTTCCTGGACCGTTCCGGTGGCCACCACATGGAGTGGTACGACAACCAGCCGTACACGGGGATCGCCACTGCCACATCGGTGGTGGCGCCGGGCACCGCCAGCGCCGCCCTGGACCGCAATGCCGGCACGATGACCGGCCGGGTCACCGATGACCCGGCCGGAACTCCACTCAGCGGCGCCTGGGTGGTGGCACTGAGCCCCAACGGCAGCATCCTTGGTGGTGCGGTCACCGACGGCGCCGGCAACTACAGCATCGCGGGTCTCCTGGCCGGCAACTACCGGGCGACCTTCGTCGACCCCAACGGGGGCCGCGCCCAGGAGTACTGGAACAACGCCAGCACCTTCGGCGGTGCCACCCCCATCACGATCGCCGGTGGCGCCGCCACCACCATCGACGCCGCTTTGCGCCTGCCCTGATCGCAAGAGCAGGTGACGGCCGCGGCAGACGCGTGGCCGCCACCCGGTCGGGACCAACGACCCTGGCCCGACGTCGTCGACGGAGTGAGCATGTCGGGATGCAGCTCATCGACGATCGCACCGGCCTCGAGCGCCTGGGTCGGGACGAGTGCCTCGCTCTCCTCGTCGGCCACCAGGTCGGGCGTCTCGCGGTGGTGTCGCACGGGCGACCGCTCATCTTCCCCGTGAACTACGCCATGGACGGTGAGGCGGTTGTGTTCCGCACCGCCCCCGGCTCGAAGTTCGACGGCGCCGTGCGGGAGATGGCGGTGTCGTTCGAGATCGACGAGCTCGACGTCGAACGCCGCGAGGGCTGGAGCGTGGTCGTCGCGGGCCGGGCCGAGGAGGTGGTGAGCGAGTCCCACCGGGCCCGCCTCCGCCACCTCCCGCTGCGCCCCTGGGCGGCGGGGGACAAGGACCACTGGTTGACCATCACCGCGACGAGCATCACGGGTCGACGGGTCACCAGCTCCGCGTGACGACCACCGGAGCGGGCACCCTGCGCTGAGCAGGGAGAACCGGGCGGGTATCGACATAGGCTCTGCCACATGAGTGGCACGGCGCTCCAGCGCACTCGGACCATCCCGGCACCGACGGATCAGGTCTGGGCCACTTTGGCCGCCCTCGACCGCATCAGCCGGTGGGCGCCGAAGGTCGACCACTCCAGCTACACCACCACGCAGACCGAGGGCGTCGGCGCCGCCCGCCGGGTGCAGGCCGGCCGCATCGTGCTCATCGAGACGGTCATCGAGTGGGAACCCACCACCCGCCTGGCCTACACCCTCGACGGCCTGCCGCCCCTGGCCAAGCGAGTGGTCAACCAGTGGGATCTCGTCGCCGATCCCGCCGACGCCGCCCGCACCGTGGCCACCCTCACCACCCACCTCGAGCCGTCGTCGGGACCCCGCGGCCGGATCGGCACCAAGGTGCTCGGCCGGGTGCTCACCAAGGCGTCCGACTCCATGCTCGACGGCCTGGCGGCCTTCGACCACACCGCCCCCGGGAGGGCCACCGCATGAGCGAGCGAACCGCGAACGCCACCGACGCCACCGGGGTCGACCCCATCGGCGCCGCCGACGGGCGGCCCGACGTCGTCGTGATCCTCACCGACCAGGAGCGCGCCGTCCCGCCCTACGAGTCACCCGAGGTGCTCGACTGGCGGGAGCGCACCCTCACCGGCCGGCGCTGGTTCGACGAGCACGGGCTGAGCTTCCGCCGCCACTACACCGGCTCGCTGGCGTGCGTGCCCAGCCGCCCCACGATCTTCACCGGCCAGTACCCCGACGTCCACGGGGTCACCCAGACCGACGGCATCGGCAAGCGGGCCAACGACTCCCGCATGCGCTGGCTGCGCGAGGGCGAGGTGCCCACCCTCGGCCACTGGTTCCGGGCCGCCGGCTACGACACCCACTACGACGGCAAGTGGCACATCACCCACGCCGACCTCATCGATCCCGAAACGGGCGAGTCCGTCCCCACCAACACCGACGACGGCACCGTGCTGCCGGACGGAGTGCAGGCGTACCGCGACGCCAACCTCCTGGACCCCTTCGGCTTCTCCGGCTGGATCGGCCCCGAGCCCCACGGGGCGAAGATGTCCGACTGCGGCCTGCGTCGTGACCCCCTGATCGCCGACCGGGTGGTGGCCTGGCTCGAGGACCGCTACGCCCGCCGGCGGGCCGGCGACCCCGAGGCCCTCCGCCCCTTCCTCCTGGTGGCCTGCTTCGTGAACCCCCACGACGTGGTGCTGTACCCCGTTTGGCGGCGCAAGAACCCCCTCGAGCCGTCGTCGTTCGATCCCCCCCACGTGCCGGCACCGCCCACGGCCGACGAGGACCTGCGCTCCAAGCCCGCAGCCCAGATCGCCTACCGGGACGCCTACTACAGCGGGTACGGGCTGGCCCCCGGGATGAAGCGCCTCTACACCAAGGGCGCGCAGCTCTACCGCGACCTCTACTACCGCTTGCACGCCGAGAACGACGGCCCCATCGACCGGGTCCGCCGGGCCGTGACCGACGGCGGGTCCGCCGAGGCCGTGCTGCTGTTCAGTGCCGACCACGGTGACCTGCTGGGCGCCCACGGCGGCCTGCACCAGAAGTGGTACCAGCTCTACGACGAGTGCACCCGGGTGCCGTTCAACCTCGTGCGCATCGGCGAGCGCGCCACCACGGGGACGGTCGTGGACGAGCTCCCCACCTCCCACGTGGACATCGTGCCGACCCTGCTGTCGGCCGCCGGCATCGACGAGGCCGCGGTCGCCGACGAGCTGCGGCCCCACTTCACCGAGCTGCACCCGTTGCCCGGACGCGACCTGATGGCGTTGGTGGACGGCGACGAGCCGGCCCGCGATGAGGCCCGGTCCCGTGCGGTCTACCTCCAGACCCGCGACCACATCCTCGAGGGCGACACCGGCGTCTCCGCGGTCGGCCGACTGTTCGGGTTCACCGAGCACGCACCGGTGCCGCTGCGCATCTCGCTGCCCGCGTTCGTGGGCTCGAACTTCGAGGGCCTGGTGGCCCGGGTGCCCGATGCCGACGCGGCCGGCGGCGCGGGCCACCTCTGGAAGATCGTGCGCACCTTCGACGACCCCGCCACCTGGACCGAGCCCGACCACCGCCACCTCTCCGCCAACGGTCCCGGCGGGGCCGGGTACCGCGACGTGCCTCTGGCCGACGAGTGGGAGCTCTACGACCTCGACGACGACGCGGTCGAGGCGGACAACCGGGCCAAGGATCCGGCCGTGGCGGCGGTGTTCGACCACCTCCGCGAGCGCATGATCGCCGAGCGCGAGCGGGCCGTGCCCGCACGCAACGAGCCCTGGCCCTACGCCGTCAGCGCGGCCCACGACTCCAAGCGGCCGCCGCTACCCGCCCGCCTGGTGCGCAAGGGCCTCCAGCGCCTCGGCATGCACCCCGAGGACGAGGTGGCGCACGACCCGCACCTCGACCTCGCCGGCCGACGCGCCCTCGTCGTGTGCACCAACCACGGCGTGCTCGACATCGGCAAGGCCACCGGCGTCTACGCCTCGGAGATGACGGTCCCGTACTACGCCTTCCTCGACGCCGGCATGGAGGTCGACGTGGCCAGCCCGCGCGGCGGCACCATCCCCGTGGACCCGATGTCCCTGAAGCCCGTCCTGCGCAGCCCCGCCGACGACCGCTTCCTCGCCGACGACACCCTGAGGGCCAAGGTCAACGACTCGCTGCCGGTGGGCGAGCTCGACATGGACGACTACGACCTCGTCTTCCTCGCCGGCGGCTGGGGCGCGGCGTTCGACTTCGGCTTCTCCGACACCCTCGCGGCCAAGGTCACCGAGGCCAACGCCGCCGGCAAGGTCATCGGCGGCGTGTGCCACGGCCCGCTCGGCCTGGTCAACGCCACCGCCCCCGACGGTCGCCCCCTGGTCGAGGGCCGCAAGGTCACCGCGGTCACCGACAAGCAGGTGCAGGAGCTCGGCATCGAGTCCACCCCGCACCACCCCGAGACCGAGCTGCGACGCGCCGGCGCGGACTTCGAGTCCGAGCAGGCGTTCCGCGACCCCTTCGCCAACCACTGGGTGGTCGACGGCAACCTCGTGACCGGCCAGAACCAGAACGCGGGCCCCATGGTCGCCCGCGAGATGATGGCCCTCGTGGCACGACAGGGCGACGCCGCCCACGACGGCGACCTCGTCGCCGCCCCCTGATCCGCGCTGGCGACGAACTGGCACTGGATTTCGGTGCCAGGGCACCGAAATCCGGTGCCCGAACCGTTGGTGCTCAGGCCAGCAGACGGCCGAGGGCGGTGCGCAGGACGCGCCGCGTCTCGGCGGCGGACAGCCCCCGGATGCGGCGGAGCTGGTCGATCGACTCGAACCCCAGGACGAGGTCGACCCCCGGGCTGACGGCCCGGCGATCGGCGGCCGACAGGGCGGTGAGCTCAGGGGCGAACATGGCCTCGACCTGCTCCTCGAGCAGCACCCGGGTGCGCTCGAGCTGCTCGGCGAGGATGGGGTTGGTCGAGGCGCGCTGGATGGCGGCGCGCCGGGTGGCGCCGATCGCCTCGTAGAGCCGCAGACGGCTGTCGACCAGGCGCTCGATGCGGCCCTCCAGGGGGCCCTCGCCGAGGTCGGGCAGCTCGGCCAACGGGCCGAAGCGCTCCATCTGGCGGGCGATGGCCGCGCGGGCGAGGGCCTCGAGGTCGTCGAAGTAGCGGTACACCGAGCGCAGCGAGACGCCGGAGCGTTCGGCCACGTCGGCCGCCACCAGCCCGGTGTGGCCCTCGGTGAAGAGCTCGATGACGGCGTCGAGGACGGCGTCGCGGTTGCGGTCGCGACGCGCCGTGCGGCCGTCCACCGCCGGCTCGGCGGGGTTGCCTGGGGTGGCGCTCGGGGCGGCGGCGGGTGCGGGCACGGCGGACCTAGATCGTGAAGGCGAGGTGGGTGGCCAACTGGCGGGCGAGCACCTCGTCGCCCGACAACACGATGTCCGAACCGATGAGGGGCTCGGCGTCGGTGCGACCCGCGGTGAGGCGCAGCCACAGCATGGTCGGCAGGCGGATGCCCACGGTGGGGTCGCCGTCGAGGTGGTCGACCACCTGGGCACGTTCGGGGATGTCGATCAGCCAGGTGTCGTCCACCGAGCCCTCGACGTCGATGCGCACCTTCGCCCCGACGGGCATTCCCGCCTTGCGCCCGACGATGTAGCCGATCCCGGTGGCCACCTCATCGAGGGCCGAGCGCACGTGATCGGGGTCGTCGCGGTCAGGCGCGCCCACCGCGGCGCGGGCGTCGTGCTCGTGCACGAAGCAGTCGTAGTGGCGGATGCGCATGAACCGCCCGTAGGTCTCGTCGGGGCCGGCGGGCGTCCACGACGGGGCGTCGAAGTCGGCCTGCGTCATCGCCCCGAGTGCGTCGAGGCGCCGGCCGCTGACGTCGCGGAAGCGCGCCAGCACGTCAGCGGTGGGCGCCGTCCGCAGGCTCTCCACCCACGCCTCGTTGGCCTGGGCGATCGGGTTCCGCAGGTGGTCGAACCCGGAGACGTCGACGTCGGGCATGGGCTCGCCGAGCAGCGAGGCCTCGGTGCCGAGCAGGTGGGTGAGCTGGTCGCGCACGGTCCACCCGGGCAGGCAGGTGGGGAGCTCCCACTGCTCGTCGGACAGGCCCGAGTAGAGGTCGTCCAGCGCCGCGAACTGCTCGGTGAGCAGGCGGACGGTGAGATCACGGTCGACGATGGTGGCCATCAGGGCGTCTCCTTCTGGATGCTGATCCAGTCTCGGGCTTCGAGGTACGGCTGGAAGGTGCGGGCGATGGCGGCGATGTCCTCGCGGCGCTTCGGTCGCTGCACCTCGTAGACGTTGGGGAACTCGAGCCAGCCGGTGACGAGGTGCCACAGCCGGACCGCGGCGTCGCCGGTGGGGGGCTCGATGAGGACCGGCCCGAAGAGGGTCTGGTCGTCGTCGAACACGAGGGTGGGGACGCCCCACCCGCCCCGCTCGACCACGAACTGGTAGTCGGCCATCACCTCGTCGTGGGTGGTCGGGTCGTCGATGGCCTGCTGGACGTAGGCGGGGTCGAGGCCCAGTTCGGCGAGCAGGGCCTCGGCGACCTCGGGTCGGTGGGGCTTGCGCCCGTCCACGTGCAGCGCCGTGCCCGCGGCGAGGTACCACTGGTCGAGCAGGTCCATGTCGATGCGGCGCAGCAGCGCGCCGATGCGCATCATCGACCACCCGTACGACCAGGGCCGTTCCCACGGGTGCTTCTTTCCCTCCTGGCGGTTGATGTCCTCCAGGCTGAAGAAGCGCCAGGCGACGTCGAGGTCGAGCTCGTCGCGCACCGTGCGCATCCAGAGCGAGGTCTGGTAGGCGTACGGGCACATGATGTCGAAGTGGAAGCCCACCGACGTGGGCGTCGTCGACGGCTGATCTCCAGGGGCGCCGGTCACTGGCGCGACATCGTCGAGCGCTCGTCGGTGGCGGCGTCCTCCGCGGCCTCGGCCTTCGCCGAGCCACCGTCGCCACCGGGCCTCACGAGGGTGATGTCCACCCGCTCGAGCTGCCCTTCGAAGGGGAACTCGCCGTCGTAGCGGTCGCTCACGGGTGAGCCGTGGTCGTAGGCCACGCTCGGCCCGACGCTGCTCATCATCCGCATCGCGAAGGGCAGGTGCAGGTCGCCCACCTCGGTCCCGTCGATGACGAGGGTGGCGTCGCCCTCGCTGCCGGTGCGCCGGAACCGCACGCCGACCACCGACGGGCCCGTGGGCACGGGCACGCTCGACGTGGCCACGTGGTGGTCGCCGAAGCAGTTGTAGTCGAACACCAGATGGTCGTCCTGCACGAAGATCGACAGGCCCGAGTTGGCGGTGCCGCTGGCGTAGAGCACGCCGCCGGCACCCTCGGGGCGGTCGATGGTGGCCTCGAGGTCCCAGCTGCGGCCGCCGATGGCGGGGGCCACCTGGCCCGGCAGGGGCGTCATGGGCGGGTAGTAGGTGTAGTGCCGGCTCTCGGGGTGGGGGGAGCCGTCGCGGAAGCGCGTGCCGAAGAGCTCGATCAGGCGGTCGTCGACGGGCAGGACGTTGTGCGCCTCGGCCTCCTGCCACCACAGCTCGACCAGCTCGGCGAGCTTCTCGGGGTGCTCGGCGGCGAGGTCGTGGCACTCCGAGCGGTCCACCTCGTAGTGGTAGAGCTCCCACGGGTCCTCGTCGAGGGGGACGCCCTGGGTGTGGCGGGTGACCGCCTTCCAGCCGTCGGCGTAGATGGCCCGGTGGCCCATCATCTCGGAGTACTGGACGCCCTTCGCGGTCGGCGCGTCGGCGTCGTCGAACGAGTAGCGCATCGACGTGCCGGTGACGGGGATCTGCTCGTAGCCGCGGTAGACGTCCGGGACGGTGGCGCCGACCGCCTCGTAGATCGTGGGGGCGACGTCGTTGACCCAGTGGAACTGGTCGCGCACGCCTCCGGCGTCGCTGATGCCCGCGGGCCAGTGCACCACGAAGGGCACGTGGACGCCGCCCTCGTGGGTGTTCTGCTTGTACCACTTGAACGGGGCGTTGCCGGCCTGGGCCCAGCCCCACGGGTAGTTGGCGTGGCTGTTGGGGCCACCGATGTCGTCGAGGCGCTTCACCGCCTCGTCGGGGGTCTCGATGAGGAAGTTGAAGAACTTCATCTCGTGCATGACCCCGAACGGGCCACCCTCCTGGCTGGCCCCGTTGTCGGAGAGCACCACGATGATGGTGTTGTCGAGCTGCCCGAGCTTCTCGAGCTCGTCGACGACGCGACCGATCTGATCGTCGGTGTGGTCGAGGAAGGCCGCATAGGCCTCTTGGAGCCGGGCGGCGAGGAGGCGCTGGTTCTCGGGCAGCTCGTCCCAGGGCTCGACCCCGGGGTTGCGGGGGGCCAGCTCGGTGCCCTCGGGCACGAGGCCTCGCTCGACCTGCTTGGCGAACCAGCGCTCGCGGGCGACGTCCCAGCCCTCGTCGTAGCGGCCCCGGTACTTCTCGAGGTACGAGGCCGGCGCCTGGTGGGGGGCATGGGTGGCGCCGAAGGCGAGGTAGAGGAAGAAGGGCCGGTCGGGGCGGATCGAGACGGTGTCGTGCACGAAGCCGATGGCGTGGTCGACCAGGTCCTCGCTGAGGTGGTAGCCCTCCTCCGGCGTCGCCGGGGGCTCGACCATGTGGTTGTCGTAGACGAGCTCGGGGTGGAACTGATCGGTCTCGCCCTCCATGAAGCCGTAGAAGCGGTCGAAGCCCCGCTGGCACGGCCACTGGTCGTACGGCCCGGCGGCCGAGGCGTTCTCCATCGCGCACAGGTGCCACTTGCCGACCGCGAAGGTCGTGTAGCCCTCGTCGCGGAGCACCTCGGCCATCGTGGTGGCGTGGTTGGTGATGTGGCCCCGCATGTGCGGGAAGCCGCTCGAGAAGTTCGAGATCGAGCGCATGCCGACCTCGTGGTGGTTGCGCCCGGTGAGCAGCGCCGCCCGGGTGGGGGAGCACACCGGGGTCACGTGGAAGTTCGTGTACTGCAGCCCGCCCGCGGCGAGCCGGTCGATGTTGGGCGTGTCGATGTCCGACCCGTAGCACCCGAAGTGGGAGTAGCCGAGGTCGTCGATCAGGATGACCACGACGTTGGGGGCGTCCTCGCCGGGATGGGGCGGGGTGGGCCACCACGGGGTGGACTCGGCCAGGGTCCGACCGATCACCCCCTCGAACGGCTCATGGGGCTCGAAGCTCGGCATCTGGCGATCTTATGACACAGCGAGCGACAAAAGATAGGGCTACGCGGCCTGGGTGCCGAAGGTGCCTCGGACGATGGCGACGATGGCCTCGACGTCGTCGTCGGTGGCCGTGAGAGGCGGCTTGAACTGGAGCACCCGGGGGTCGAACGAGGCGAAGAAGGCGTAGAGACCGGCGTCGAAGAGGCGCTTCATGGCCGTCATGGCCCCGTGGTCCTCTTCGAACTCGAGGCCGAGGAGCATGCCCCGTCGACGCACGCCGAAGGGGAGGTCGGCGAAGGACGCCTCGAGGTGCGCGCCCACCGCCTGCACCCGCTCGAGGAAGCCGGGCTCGCTGATGATGTCGCACACCTCGGCGGCGGCCACGCATCCGAGGTCGGCGCCGCCGTAGGTGGACACCTGGGAGAAGGGGTGCTCGCCGAAGAAGCGGTGCAGGTCGGCGGTGAGCAGGGTGGCGGCGATGGGGTAGACGCCTCCCGAGAGGCCCTTGCCCGTGACGAGGGCATCAGGGGTGACGCCCTCCTGCTGCACGTACCAGGTGGTGCCGGTGCGACCGAGGCCGGTCTGGACCTCGTCGACGACGAGCAGCGCGCCGGCCGCGTCGCACGCGGCGCGGAGGCCGGCGAGGTAGCCCGGCGCGGGCATCGGGAAGCCGGCCGTGGCGGGGATGGCTTCGACGATCACGGCGGCGGTGCGCTCGTCGACGGCCGCGACCATGGCGTCGAGGTCGTTGTAGGGCACCTTCACGAAGCCGGGCAGCTCGTTGTGGAACAGCACCCGCTCGCTGCCGGCGCCGGCGGCCAGGGCCAGGCCGGTGTGGCCGTGGTACGCCCCCTCGACCGACACGATGGTCTCCCGGCCGGTGTGGGCGCGGGCCAGCTTCAAGGCGAGGTCGACGGCCTCGCCGCCGCCGACGGAGAACACCACGCCGGGGAGGGCGCCGTCCGTGGTGGCGGCCAGTCGTTCGGCCGCGGCCGCCCGGTAGGGACTGACGAGGTGGTGGTTGCCGATGTCGGCGTGTTCCATGGCCGCTCGCACTGCGGCGAGGACGCGGGGGTTGCGGTGCCCCAGGTTGAACACCCCGCCGTTGCAGTGGCAGTTGTAGAACCAGCGCCCCGAGTAGGCGTCCTGGAAGCGGGCGCCCTCGCGCTCGCCCATCACGAGCTGCAGCTCGCCGAGGCGCCAGATGTCCACCTTGCCCGGGTCCACGTGGGCGGCGAACGCACCTTCCAGCGCGGCGCGGTCGGGATAGTCGGCGGGACCGATCATGGCGCGAGCCTAGGGCGGGGGCGAGGGGCGGCCCGGTGGGCTTGACTGGTCCGGTGGACGCCGTCCCGATCGCTCCCTCGATGCTGGACGGAGCCCTCGCCGCCGCGACGCGCGGGTGGTCGGTGGTGCCGGTGCGCGTCCACCCCGCCGGCGGGGGCGTCGAGGCGCTCGTCGACATCGAGCCCGCCGAGCACCACCGGGCCACGGCGGAGGAGCTGCGGCGCTGGTGGCGGCGGCACCCCGAGGCCGGGGTGGGCGTGGTCACCGGCATGCTCTCGGGTCTGCTCGTCGTGACCGTCGACGAGTCCGGCGGCGACGGCACGCTGGCCCACCTCGAGGCCGAGCTCGGGCCCCTGCCTGCCACCGCGGAGGTCCGCCTCGCCGGGCGCGAGCGCCACTGCTGGTTCCGCCACGCGGGGCCGCGCGTCCTCAGCGGCCCCGTCGCACACGGCGTCGGCGTCCAAGCCGACGACGGCGGCCTGGCGGTGTGCCCCCCCACACCGCATCCCGCCGGTGACGCCTACCACTGGGCGCCGTCCGAGCCACCCATGGACCCCCACTTGGCCGCCGCCCCCGACTGGGTGCTGGACCTCGCTCGGCACCCGCGCGTCGAGCGGCCGCCCCACGTCGAGCAGCTGCACCTGCCCGTCGACGACCTGCTCACCGCCCCGTCGCCGCCGAGTCCCCACGGGGCCACGACCCTGCCGTACGGGCCCGCGGTGCCCGTGGTGGGGGAGTCCCGCCACCAGCGCGAACTGCTCGAGCTGGCCGGTGGTCGTCGTCCCCACGGGGTCGACCTCGCGGTCACCGCCGAGCTGGTCCTGCTGCCCGGGAACTCCCACGATCCCCACCCCCTCGGCGTACGGGTGCACGGCGTCGACGTCGGGCGCGTGGTGGGAATCGACGCCGAGCGATGCCGGCCGGCGGTGATCGCCGCCATCGGCCGCCACGGCATGGCGACCTGCGCGGCCCGCATCCGGGGTGGGTGGGAACACGACCGCATCGATCGCGGCCGCTTCGGCATCACCCTGCACCTGTCGCCCGAGCTCCCCGACGAGTCCACCCCGAACTGAACTGCTCAGACGCGGTCGAGGAAGTCGGCGATCTCGCCGGTGAGGCGCTCGGGGAAGAGGCGCAGCTCGGCCGAGTTGTGGGCCGAGACCAGCTCGGCGTCGGGCAGCTGCTCGACCAGGTTCTCGGCGTCGGAGAACGGGTGGATCAGGTCGCGCTTGTGGGCGATGACGAGGGTCGGCGCCTTGATGTGGCTGCGCTCGTCGGACGAAGGCGCCACAGGCCCGACGAGGACGCCGTGGAGCACCGCGGCGAGCACGTCAGGTGAGGACGAGAACCCCCGCACGCTGCTGTTGAGGGCAGCGATGGGGGTGTTCGGGAATCGTCGGGCGACGGCGGCGATCCCGGTGAACAGCGGCCGCGCGTAGTGCAGGCCGAGGACGAGGGGAGTGAAGAGCATCGCCGCCGCGGGCACGGCCCACTCCAGCACCGGCATCTCCAACACCAGCGCCGTGACGCGGCCCGGTGCCCGCACCGCCACCTGGAGGGCGACGTTCGCACCGAGGGACACGCCGCCGATGACGGCCTCTTCGACGCCGAGGTGGTCGAGGCACGCCGCCACCTGGTGGGCGTAGGTGTCCATGCGGTACTCACTGGCATGGGTGGGCTTGTCGCTCTGGCCGTGGCCGAGGAGGTCGAGCAGCACCACCCGATGGCCGACGGCCGCCAGGGCCGCGGCGAGGTCGCGGTTCATCTCGGAGTCCATGAGGATCCCGTGCATGTACAGCAGGACTTGGTCGCCCTCGCCGAACTCCTCGTAGGCGAGGCGGCGGCCCTCCCACAGGAAGGTGCCATGGCGGGGCGCGATCGAAGTGGTCATGGCTGAATTGTGCGCCACGGCGCGAGGGGCGCCTACGGCCGAAAGTCCCGAGCTGCGGGGACGGTCAGCCGTTCACCGGAGCGATCATCTTGTCGCCGAACTCCGCCAGCTGCTCGGCGGGGCTGCCGAGGAAGATGAACGAGGGGACGACCACCCGGTCGACCCCCTGCGCGGCCAGCTCCTCGACCTTCTCGGGGCCGGGCACGCTCATCAGCTCGGCGTCGCCGTAGGTGATCTCGATCGACTCGGGATCACGGCCGGCGTCGGCCGCGCTCTGGCGCACGATGTCGACGAGCTCGCGGATGTCGCCCTTGCCGGGGAAGAACCCGTCGCCGAGGCGGCCGGCCCGCTCGGCTGCCGGGCGGCTGTGCCCGCCGATGTGGATGGGCACCCGGCCGTTCGCCGGCTTGGGGTTGCTGCTGACGTCGGTGAAGTCCACGAAGTCGCCGTGGTACGAGGCGTGGTCGCCGTCCCAGAGCACCCGCATGGCCTCGATGTACTCGTCGGTGCGGGCGCCGCGACGCGGCCACGGGATGCCGAGGGCGTCGAACTCCTCGCGCAGCCAGCCCACGCCGATGCCCAGCTCGACCCGGCCACCCGACAGCGAGTCCAACGTGGACAGCTCCTTGGCGAGGACCACGGGGTTGCGCTGCGGGAGGATCAGGATGCCGGTGCCGAGGCGCAGCGTGGTGGTGGCCGCGGCTACGAAGGCCAGCCAGATGAGCGGGTCGGGCATGGGCGTCGAGGCGTCCGCCATCATCTTCCCGCTGGGGTCGTACGGGTACGACGACTCGTAGCCCTCGGGGTAGATCACGTGCTCGATGGTCCACAACGACTCGAACCCGGCGGCCTCGGCGCTCTGGGCCAGGGTCACCAACCCTTCGTGCTGGGTGAAGGTGACGATGTTGGCGAAGGCGATCCCGAACTTCATGGCGGCACCCTACATTGGGCCCTCCTCCGTCGGGCCGGCTTCGCCGTCCGGTTCGTCGGTGGCGCGGCCCGCCTCCGGCGGTCGACCTCTCGCAGCGCGCGTTGGGCTATCGGTTGGGAATCGTGGACTGCGCGGCGGCGGCCTTCAGGTGGTCGGCGTCGGCCTCGAGGACGGCGCCGGACCCCACCGCGTCGTCGACCGCGGCGGCCCACTGCTCGACGAAGGCGTCGTGGGACTCGTACCGGGCGGCGAGGTCGTCGGCGGGGAAGGGCGTCGTGGTGCCGAACAGGCCGCAGAAGCCGTTCGGGGGCTGGCCGGAGCCCGAGAGGGTGGCCACGGGCACGTCGACCTGGGGCGTGCGGATGCCGCCGAGGGCGATGCCGTCGGCGTCGGTCACCACCTCGCCGGTGCCGTTCTCCAGCTCGAGGCGGGGCATCTCCGGGGGCGGCTCGCCGGTGCGGGCCCACTCGTCGAGCGACGCCACGGCGGAGCGGGCCACGTACGTGAAGGGCCCGGCGTTGAAGGGACGGTCGCAGGAGATGATGTTGCCGTAGATGGCGCTGGGCGGGTCCGAGAGGGCGTCGAACAAGGCGACGTCGACCACCCCCGAGCCGTCGTCGTTGGCGCCGACCACCAGGCCGTAGGCGTCGTAGTGCGCCGTGCCCGCCACCTCCCAGCCTCGGTAGCGGTCGGTGTCGGGTTGGCGGGCACCGCTCGCGCTGAGGCCGCCGGCGATGTCGGTCTCGGAGGTCAACACGAGGACGGGCACGTCGAGATCGTCCCGGAACAGGGTCGGGCTCGGCGCCGCGATCTCGGCCTGCGGGGCCTGCGAGAGCGCGGCACCGTCGCGGGTGCGGCTCACGATGAGGAAGCCGTCGTAGACGTGGTCCCGGGGGGCGATGGCGTTCGCGTAGGTGCTCAGGCGGAACGCCGACTGCGACTCGCCGGTGGCGAACACGCGCTCGGGCTCCAGGCCGCCGAGCAGGGCGTCCGGCTGGGTGCGCACGGCGGCGCCGACCTGGCTGAACAGGTCGTACGAGAAGCTGTCACCCGGGTGGGACAGGGCGGCGTAGCGCACGGGGTCGGCGTTCTGGAGCCGCAGCGCGGACCCCAGACCACCCTCACCGGAGATGCCGGCGGTCTGCGCGGACACGCCGATCCACGCGGACCCCGAACGAAGGAGCTCGACCTGCGTCTGGGTGAACACCGCCGGGGCGTCGAGGCCGCCCGTCACGTTCAGCCACTCGACGACCACGGTGCCGTTGAAGTCGGCGGCGTCGGCCGGGCGGCGCACGAGGATGCGGGTGGTGTAGTCGGCGGACTCGTCGGGTTCGACGGTCCACTGGCCGTCGCTCGTGAGCGGCGCGGCGCTCGTGTAGGACGACGCCGTCCCCGAGACGAAGAATTCCTCCTCCACGTACCCCTTGGCGGCGAGGTCCGGCGCCCCCTGGGCCAGCACCGCCTTGCCCTCACCGCCGGTGATGGGCCCGTCCACGGTCACCTCGCCGACCGCGGCCGGGTCGAACGCGGCCGCGGTGGTCGTGGTCGAGGCGGGTCGCTCCGTGGTGGGCGAGGTGACGCCTTCGTCACCCGAGGACGAGCAGGCGGCGGTCACGAGGACCGCCGCCAGCACGAAGAGGAGCGGGATCCGGTGTCGGCACACGGCCGGAAACCGTAGGTCATCTCCGATCCCGCCGGACCAACCTCGACCCCGAGTGGATCGACGTGGCGGAGCGGAGCCGCAGCGCCGACGAACCGGATCGCCGAAGGCGCTCCGACGAGGGAGGAGCCGGTGCTAGGTGAAGATGATGTGGCCGCCGGCGGCCATCTCGTAGAACTCGCCGACGGTGATGATCTCCCGGGCCTGCTCGATCAGGTCGTCCTCGGTGAGGCCGAAGAGGTCGACCGAGGCCTTGCAGGCGTACAGGCCGGCGCCCGTGTCGGCGATCATCTCGACGAACTCGGGGATGGACGGGATGTCGAGCGCGTCCATCTTGTGCTCCATGTAGTGGGTCATCATGCTCGACACGCCCGGGATGGCTCCCGCCCACGTCGCCATGTGCAGGCCGGGGTTGCCGACGGCGGCGATCTTGATGTGGTCGTGGCGCTTCTGGTGGATGGCATCGAGGCCGAAGAAGGTGAAGAACAGGTTGGCTTCGATGCCCTCGGCGCGGGCGCCGTTGGCCATGATCAGGCCGGGGTAGATCCCGTCGAGGGATCCCTTCGAGATGATGATCGATACCTTTTCGATGGCGTCGCCCATGGCGGCACCCTCCGTTCGTGGTTGGCGGTTGGTGTCAGCAGCGGGGTGGATCAGATGCAGCCGCGGGGCTTGGGGATGCCGGCGATCTTGGCGGCCATCTTCGCCGGGCCCTTCGGGAACAGCAGGTAGAGCTCCTTGACCGAGACGCCGGAGGTCTTGCCGAGCACGCGGACGGTGGGGCCGGTGCCCTTCTCGAAGTACTGCGAGCGCATGAACTCGAGGACCTTCCAGTGGTCCGGGGTGAGCTCGTCGATGCCGGCCTCCTTGGCCAGTTCGACGGCGATCTCCTCGTTCCACTCGGTGGGCTCGGTGAAGAACCCCTCTTCGTTGACGTCGACGGTGGTGCCGGCGAGGGTGCGGGTGGGCATGGTGCCTCCTGGGTCGGTCAGTTGGCGGTCGAGGGAAGGGCGTCGGTGGTCTTGCCCGCTTGGGGCATGTCGGCGCCGATGCCGGGGATGTCGCGGCCGGGGAGCAGGGCGTGCCAGTAGAACCACTGGAACATCAGCTTCCCGAGGTGGTTCATCCGGGACTCCTTGAGCAGCGGCATGCCGACCGCCGCCGGGAAGTGACCCGGCAGCGGCTCGGTCTCGTAGTTGAAGTCGATGAGCAGGGCCTTGTGGAAGCCGGTCTCGATGAAGCAGTTGGCGTGGCCGTCGTAGCTGGCGTCGAGCTCGTCGCCGGCCAGGAAGCGCTTGACGTTCTCGACGAGCACCTCTCCCTCGAAGTGGGTGACGGAACCTGCCTTGGAGGCGGGAACGTTGGTGGCGTCGCCGATGGCGAAGATGTTGGGCGCCACCTTGGACTGCAGCGTGTGCTCGTCGGTGGGCACGAAGTTGAGCTCGTCGCCCAGGCCAGGTGAGCGGCCCACGTACTCGGCGCCACTGTGCAGCGGGATGACCACCGCAAGGTCGAAGGGCACCTCGCGGCCGTCGAAGCCGGTCAGCGTGCCGGCCACGCCGTCGACCTCACCGGTGTTGAACTCGGTGACGAGCTCGATGCCCTTCTCTGCGAGCAGCCCGCTGAGGGCGCTCGACGCCACGGGCTTGGTGAAGGCCCCGTCGAGGGGCGTGACGTAGGTGATGTCGACGCCTTGGCGCACCCCGCGCTCGCGGAAGTACCAGTCGGCGAGGAAGCAGAACTCGAGGGGCGCGACCGGGCACTTGATGGGCATGTCGACCACGTTGACCACGAGGCGACCCTGCCGGAACGTGGCGAGCTTCGACTCGAGAGCGGCGGCACCCTCGGGCGTGTAGAAGGTGAACACCTTCTCCATCCATCCCGGGCCATCGAGCCCCTCGGTCTCCTCGGGGGTCAACACGGCACCCGTGGCGACGATGAGCAGGTCGTAGTGGAGGCTCGATCCGTCGGCCAGGTGCACCTGCTGCGCCTCGATGTCCACCCGGTCGATGCTGTCCTGGCGGTAGTCGATGCCGTGGTGCAGTTGGCGCCGGCGGGACCGCACGATGTCCTCGGGATGGGTCAGCCCGAAGGGCACGAACAGCAGGCCCGGCTGGTACACGTGCGAGTCGTCCTGGTCGACGACGGTGATGTTGACGTCGTCCGGGAGCTCACGGCGGAGCCGGTTGGCGCCGAGCGTGCCACCGGTGCCGCCTCCGAGGATCACCACATGTCTGGTCACGAACCCAGCGTGCCTGTTGGCTTCCCCAGCGCCTAGGTACGAAAGTCCCTACTCCGGGGGGTATTGGTCCCGCGTCAGGAGAGGCTGAGGAACATCTTCTGGACGTCCTCGACCTCGTAGCCCTCGGCGGCCGAGCGCTCGGGGTCGCTCAGGCACCAGGTGAGGCCGGCGGTGATCAGGACGAACCCGGTGCGCTGCAGCGCCTTGGTGGCCGCAGCCAGCTGCTGGGCGATCTCGCGGCAGTCGCGACCGTCTTCCAGCATCTGCTGCACGCCACGGAGCTGGCCCTCGGCGCGACGCAGGCGCTTGGTCAGGTCGTCGACGGTCTCGGCGGGCAGTTCCACGTGTCCTCCAGGGGGAGTGTTGGCTCGGTCGTCCCAGGATACCCTCTGGGGTATGCACTTCACCCAGTACTACCTCGACTGCCTCTCGCAGGCGTCGTACCTGATCGGTGACGAGACGACCGGACGTGCGGTGGTGGTGGATCCTCGTCGCGACATCCAGGAGTACCTGGCCGACGCCGACGCCGCCGGCCTGCGCATCGAGCTCATCATCGAGACCCACTTCCACGCCGACTTCCTCTCCGGCCACCTCGAGCTGGCGGAGGCCACCGGGGCCGAGATCGGCTTCGGTGAGGTCGCCAAGGCCGATTTCCCCATCCGGCGCCTGCGCGACGGCGAGCGCATCAGCCTCGGCGACGTGACCCTCGAAGTCCGCGCCACGCCGGGCCACACGCCGGAGTCGATCAGCGTGGTGGTCTACGAACGGGCGGTGGACGAGGTGCCCTACGGCGTCCTCACCGGCGACACCCTCTTCATCGGCGACGTCGGCCGCCCGGACCTGCTGTCGTCGATCGGGGTGTCGGCCGACGACCTCGGCCGCCAGCTCTACCACTCGTTGCACGACAAGCTCCTGAGCCTCCCCGACGTCACCCGGGTCTTCCCGGCCCACGGCGCCGGGTCGGCCTGTGGCAAGAACCTGTCCACCGAGACGCAGTCGACCATCGGCGAGCAGCGGGCCACCAACTACGCGCTCGCGCCCATGACCGAAGGCGAGTTCGTGGCCGTGGTGACGGAGGGCCAGCCGTCGGCGCCGGGCTACTTCGCCTTCGACGCCGGGCTCAACCGTCGCCAGCGCGAGCTGCTCGACGAGACCGAGCCGCCGCCGGTGCTCACGCTCGACGAGGTGCTGGACCTCCAGGCCGCCGGTGCCGTGGTGCTGGACACCCGAGACGCCAACGAGTTCTCGATCGGGCACCTGACCGGCTCCCTCAACGTCGGGGCGGGTGGCCGCTTCGCGGAGTACGCCGGCAGCGTCGTCGGGCCCGACACACCGATCGTCCTCGTCACCGATCCGGGCGGCGAGCTCGATGCCCGGGTGCGCCTCGCCCGCATCGGCTTCGACACCGTCGCCGGCGTCCTCGCCGAGCCCGTCGCGGCCTTCCTGGCTCGCCCGGAGGTCGTCGAGACCAGCACCCGGGTCACCGCGGCCGAGTTGGAGGACGAGCTCGGCACCGTCACCCTCATCGACGTGCGCAACCCCGGGGAGGTGAAGCTGGGCATGATCGACGGCGCTCGTCACCTCCCCGTGGCCGAGCTGCGGGCCCGGCTGGGCGAGCTGGACCCCTCGGCGCGGACTGTCGTCTACTGCGCCGGCGGCTACCGCTCGATCCTCGCCTCGAGCCTGCTGCGCTCGGCGGGCTTCAGCGACGTGTCCGACCTGCTGGGGGGCTACGGGGCGTGGGCGGCCCACGTCTCCCGTGACGAGGTGGGCGCCGGCACGCCGTCGTGAGGGCGCTGCTCACCTCTCCCCTCGGCTTCCTCATCGGCCTCTCCCTCGGCGCGCTGGGCGGGGGCGGTTCGATCCTGGCCGTGCCCGTCCTCGTGTACGTCGCGGGTGAGAGCCCCCAGGCCGCCACCACGACGTCGCTCATCGTGGTCGGCCTGGCCGCCCTCGTGGGCATGGGCGAGCACCTTCGGGCCGGCCGGGTCGAGGTCGGCCCGGGCGTGCTCTTCGGCCTCGCTGGGGTGGGCGGTTCGTTCCTCGGCTCGGCCCTGAACCGTGGCCTCGACCCCGACGTGCTGCTCCTGGCCTTCTCGGGGCTCATCGTCGTCGCCGCGTGGCGCATGCTCACCGGCTGCCCGACCTGCACCCGCGTGGGAGAGGAGGCGGCCGAGCGGGCGGCCGCCGAAGCCGGCGCGGGCGACGACAGCGGTGCGACCCGGGTCGGTGTGCACCTGCGCCTCGACGCGGTGACCGTCGTGAAGGTGGTGGCGGCCGGCACGGCGGTGGGCTTCTTCACCGGGCTGTTCGGGGTCGGCGGGGGCTTCATCATCGTGCCCGCCTTGACCCTGCTGCTGGCCTTCCCGATGCCCAAGGCCATCGGCACCTCGTTGCTCATCATCGCCATGAACTGCGCCTGGGCGCTGCTGGCCCGGGTCGGCCACGCCCAGGTGGACTGGGCCGTCACCATCCCGTTCGCGATCTCCGCCCTCGCAGGCGTCGTGACCGGTACGCGGGTCGCCGACCGCCTGCCTGCGCAGACCCTTCTGCGCTGGTTCGCCGGCCTGCTCGTCGCCGTGGCCGTCTACACGGCGACGTCTTCCCTCCTGAAGCTCCTCGCGTAGCGCCGCCCCGCCGGCGCGCGGGTCACTGTCAGGTCGGGGAGCGGTCGGCGAGAGAGCGGACGCGAGTGGCGGTGTCCCGGGTGGCGTCGCGCAGGTCGTCGATGAGCTGACGGGCGTCGTCGCGCACACCGTCTCGACTCACGGAGGCCTGGGCCCGCAGCTGCTCCAGCGAATCGCGGGCGCGGTCGGTGGCCTGCTCGGCCCGCTCCAGGGCCTGCTCCAACTGGTTGCGGGCGTCGCCGCCGAGCGAGCCGGCCTGGCCCCGGAGCCGGCGGAGCTGGTCGAGTGAGGAGTCCACGAGGTCGGCGACCGCGGCGCGGTACGCGCTGGCGCTGGTCGCCGCCTCGGCGCGCAGGTCGGCGCCGAGGGTGCGCAGCTCTGCCTCCAGGCGGTCGCCGGCGGCACGGGCGTCCTGGGCGGCGCCGTCCCAGAAGTGGCCGGCGGCCTCACCGAGGCGAGCCACGGCGGCGCTCAGCGCCTCCCAGTCGACGCGGGCCTGGTCCACGAAGGGCTCGAGGCGGGTGCGGACCTCGGCGGACTGCTGGTCGAGCTCCTGGCCGAGGGTGCGCAGGCGCCCGCCGAGGTCGTCGAGCCACTCGGCCATCGCGGCGCGGGTGGCCTCCCGGTCGATGCCGATGGCCGGCGCCGGAGAGGCCGAGGCCTTCTTCGTGGTCGCGCCCTTCGTGGTCGCCTTCTTGGTGGTCGCCCCCGCCTTCTTGGCGGCCGCCTTCTTGGTGGTCGCGCCCTTCGTGATCGCGCCCTTCGTGGCGGGGGTCACCTTCTTGGCGCCGGTCTTCTTGGCGCCGGTCTTCTTGGCGCCCGCCTTCTTGGTCGGGCCCTTCCCAGCCGAGTCGTTCGCCATCGCCGCCAACCTCCCAGGATCGTGGGTCGTCACCGACCCGGTCACGCCATCTTCGACCCTACGAGGCCCGCTGACCAGGGGCGAAGGTCGGTTCGGCCGGCGAAGGCCTTCCCGCACGGCGGGTGGCGGCCCTGGCGCCGCCGGCACCTCAGGCCCGAGCGGCCTCCACGAGCATCCTCCGCTCGGAGGCGGCGAGCACCCGGCGGGTGGCGAGGGCGGCGTCGGGGGTCACCGACACGGAGGTGATGCCGAAGCGGACGAGGTGCTCGGCGAACGACGGGTCGTTGGACGGCGCCTGGCCACACAGCGAGCTGGTGAGGCCGTGGGCCCGTGCCTCGCCGATGATGGCCCCGATCGCGGCGAGCACGGCGGCGTCGTTGGCGTCGAAGAGCTCGGCGCAGATCTCGGAATCACGATCCACGCCGAGGACGAGCTGGGTGAGGTCGTTCGAACCGATCGACACGCCATCGATCCCGGCCTTGGCGTAGTCGGCGATGCGGTAGACGACCGACGGCACCTCGGCCATCACCCAGCGGTGCAGGCCGCGCTGGTGGCCGAGCGGGCTGGCGTCGACGAGCTCCAGACACGCCTCGAGCTCCCACAGGGTGCGCACGAACGGGAGCATGAGGTGGAGGTTCGGCGTCTCCTCCCGCACGCGGGCGAGCACCTCGAGCTCCATGGCGAACACGTCTGGTTCGCGCACGTAGCGGTAACAGCCGCGGTAGCCGATCATCGGGTTGTTCTCGACGGGCTCGAAGTCGGCACCCCCGTCGAGGCCGCGGAATTCGTTGGTGCGGAAGTCCATGGCCCGGTACACCACCGGCCTCGGGGCGAAGGCCCGGGTGACCTGGGCGAGGGACGCGACCATGGCCTCGACGAAGGTCGAGCGCCGCCCGTCGGCCAGCAGCTTCTTGGGGTGGACGCCGCCGAGGGCGTCGGTGATCATGAACTCGGCCCGGAGCAGGCCAACGCCGTCCACGGGGAGCGCCGCCGCCTCCTCGGCCCGCTCGGCCATGGCCAGGTTGACGTAGAGCCGGGTGGCGAGGGGCTCATCCGCGCCTCCCGTGCCGGGCGCGGCTGCTGCCGCCGCAACGGCGATCGCTGCGGGTGAGGGGGTCGCGAGCGTCCTGGACACATCGCCGGTCCACACCTGGCCGTTGGCCCCGTCGATCGTCACGACCTCGCCGTCGCGCAGGGCGGTCGTCGCCGTGCGTGCCCCGACGATGGCGGGCACCCGCAACTCGCGGCTGACGATGGCCGCGTGGCAGGTCATCCCGCCGCCATCGGTCACGATGCCGGCGGCGCGCCGGATCGTGGGCACCCAGTCCGGGTTGGTCATGGGTGCCACCAGGATCTCGCCGTCCTGGAGGCGGTGGCCTTCATCGACGGAGCGCAGCACGCGTGCCCGGCCGACGGCGATCCCGGGGGCAGCGCCGAGACCCCGCACCAGCACCAGCGCATCGTCGCCCGCGGGCGCGCCAAGAGAGGCCGATGCCGCGGGCGAACCCGTTACGGGGGTGCGGTCGTCCAGCGTCGTGATGGGCCGCGACTGCACGAGGCGCAGCTCGCCTCCGGGGATGATGACCCATTCGGTGTCCTGGGGTGTGCCGTAGTGCGCCTCGACCGCTCGTCCGAGCGCGGCGATGGCCACGACCTGCTCGTCGGTGAGCACGCGCCGGGTGCGCTCGTCGCCGGTGAGGGTGACGGTCTCGTCGCCACCGCCGGTGGCCCGAACGATCTTGTGGCTCTTGATGCCGACCCGGGCCTCGCGCACGTGGAGCGTGTCCTTCGCCACCAGGTAGGAGTCCGGCTCGACCTGGCCGCCCACCACGACCTCGCCCTGGCCGGGTGCCCCCTCGATGACCAGGGTCGTGCGGTCGCCGTTGGCCGGGTTGGCCGTGAACATCACCCCGGAGGCGACGGCTTCGGCCATCTCCTGCACCACGACCGCGATGGCGGGCTCGTCGGCCAGGTGCTGGCTGGCGCGGTAGACGAGCACGCGGGCGCTGAAGGCGGATGCCCAGCAGTCGGTGATGGCGATGAGGAGGGCATCGGGGCCGTTGATGTTGGTGAAGGTGGCGTTCATCCCGGCGAACGAGGTGCCGGCGGTGTCCTCGGACGTCGCCGACGACCGCACCGCCACGCCGACGTTCTGGCCGAGTGCCGCGTAGGCGTCGAGCACCTCCTTCCGCAGGTCCTCGGGCACGCCGGCGTCGCGCACGAGGCCCTGGCAGTGATCGGCCAGCGCATCGAGCGCGTCGGGGTCGAGGTCTCCCGCGGTGGGGACGAGGATGCGCAGCTCCTGGCGAACCCCGCCGGCGTCCATGGCCCGCAGGTACGCCCCCGCGGTCACCACGAAGCCGGGCGGCACCGGGAAGCCGGCATGCACGAGCTCTCCGAGGTTGGCGCCCTTGCCGCCGGCCATCGGCACGGAGCTCCGGTCGAGGTGGTCGAGGGTGAGGACGAGTGGAGCGGCGGTGGTGGCGTCAGCGGCCATGTCGGTGCCTCCAGATCTGACGCGAGGTGGTGGGTGGTGGCGGTGGGGGAGGGAGGGGCGCGTGCGTCGACGCGCCCTCCCGCTCGGGTGGTTGGTCGAGGAGGTGCTGGAGGTCGCCCCGGCTCACCACCCCGATCACACGACCTTCGCGCACGGCGAGCATCGCGTGCCGGGGGGCGTGCCCGAGGCGCTCGAGCACCTCCTCGTTGACCGGATCGTCCGCTTCGATCCACCACGCCTCCCGGGGATCGAGGGCCGTCCCGGCGAGCTGCGGCGGGGCGGGGTGCATGAGGTCGGCCACCCGCCGGCCCGCGAGGCGCACGTGGAGGACGGTGGCCGCCTCCTCCGCGGCGGCCCCGAGGTAGACGAACACCCCGATGAGGATGAGCCAGAGGTTGACCAGCACGCCGACCACGACGAGGAGCACGGCGACGAGGCGACCGAGGCGGGCGGCCCGATGAGTGGCCTGTTCGAGGTCGAGCCGGGTCTCGAGGAGCGCCCGGAGCACGCGGCCGCCGTCGAGCGGGAACGCTGGGAGGAGGTTGAACGCACCGAGGAGCAGGTTGAACCAGAACAGTCGGGTGGGCATCGCGCCGACGACGAGGGTCGGTGGCAGCAGCTCGTCGCCGCGGGACACCGCCGCCAGCCCGGCCAGGAGGGCCAGGCCGAAGCTGCTCAAGGGCCCGACCACGGCGATGGCGAACTCGTCACGGGCGACCTCGGGGAGGCGCTCCATCCGGGACAGCCCGCCGATGGGCAGCAGGAGGATCTCGCTCACGGCCACACCCCGCCGGCGGGCCACGGCGCAGTGGGCGAGCTCGTGCAGCAACACGCAGGCGAAGATCAGGGCGAGCCAGAGCAGCGCCGCCGGCGCCCCGCCTTTCACTTGGCCGGACGTGAGCAGGACGAGGGCGACGAGCACCGCGAACGACGCGTGGACGCGGACCTCGATGCCGCCGATGCGTCCGAGGGGCAACGACCACCGTGAGTGCGCGGCGGCGCCCCGATGCTCGCCGTCGAGCGGTGCGGGGGCGGGGGCCGCGGCGCTCATGGGGTGCGGTGCACGAGCACCGGGCAGGGGGCGTGCTGGCTGACGTAGGTGCTGACCGAGCCGAGGAGGGCTCGTCCGAGGGCGCCTCGGCCGTGGCTGGCGACCACGAGGAGGTCGGCCGGGAGGGCCGCGGCCGCGGCGCAGAGCGTGGGTCCCGGGTCACCCGTCTCGATGCGCACCTCGCCGTTGAGGCCGAGGTCGCCGGCCAGGTCGAGGCCGTGGCGCTCAGCGGCCCGCCGTTCCTCGTCGAGGACGTGGTCGTCGACGACCGGGGGGTCGAGACGGGTGAGGGCGTCGGTGGCCCGGGCCTCGTGGCTGACGACCCGGACCAGCTCCCAGCGATGGTCCACCCCGAGCAGGCCGACCGCCCAACGAGCGGCGGCGTCGGCCCGGTCGGTCCCGTCGACGGCTACCAGGATGGTTGCCATGTGTCCTCCGATCGAGGGGCGGCGTCGGCGCAAGGTTCCCCTGCCCCACCACTCAAGCCGCTGCCGCTCGTCGGGGGAAGGGGACAAGGTCCTCGCCAGGGTCGACCCGTGACCATCGGCCCTGTGCCGAGGGCCGTCCGTCCGGAGAACATGGGGACGTGACGGGAACGTTGCCCGGGGACGCGCCCCGGAAGCTGCCGCTGGGCCTGTCCGCAGAGGAAGCACGGCGGCGCCAGGCCGCCGACGGCCCCAACCGGCTTCCCCCTCCTCGTGTCACGCCGGCGTGGCGCAAGTTGGCGGCCGAGTTCGTCAACCTCTTCGCCATCATGTTGTGGGTCGCCGGCGCGCTGGCGCTGATCGGCGGGATGGCGCCGCTCGGCTTCGCCATCTTCGCCGTCGTCATCTTGAACGGGGTGTTCGCCTTCGGCCAGGAGTACCGCGCCGAGCGGGCCGCGGCCAGCCTCCGCGACCTCCTCCCCAGGCGGGCGACGGTGATCCGGGGCGGGCAGCGCCTCGACGTGGATGCCAGCGAGCTGGTCGTCGGCGACACGGTGTGGCTCGAGCCCGGCGACCGGGTGTCGGCGGATCTGCTCCTCGAGGACGCCCACGGCGTGCTGGTGAACACGTCGACGCTCACGGGGGAGAGCGTGCCCACGCCGGCGGAGGGAGACGACGAGCTGTTCGCGGGGACGTTCCTCGTCGAGGGCACCGGGTTCGCCACGGTCCAGGCGATCGGGGCCGACACCCGTCTGGCCTCCATCGCCCAGCTCACCACCGGCGCCACCCGCCCGCGCACACCCCTGCACCGTGAGATCCAGCGCGTGGTGCGCACGCTGGCGGTCATCGCCGTCTCCCTCGGCACCCTGTTCTTCGTCCTCTCGCTGCTGCTCGGGCAACCGGCGAGCGACGGGTTCCTGTTCGCCATCGGCGTCACGGTGGCCGTGGTGCCGTGCGGTCTCCTCCCGACCGTGACCCTGTCGTTGGCGGTCGGCGCCCAGCGCATGGCCGATCGCCACGCCCTCGTCCGTCGGCTGGAGTCGGTGGAGACCCTCGGATCCACGACCTTCATCTGCTCCGACAAGACCGGCACGCTCACCCGCAACGAGATGCAGGTGGTGGCGGTCTGGACTCCTGCCGGCTCGCTCGAGGTCGAGGGTGAGGGCTACCAGCCCGACGGCGAGGTGCGTGACGAGGGACCGGCCAGCCGTGCGGCCGCGGAGCTGGCGGCCCGCGCGGTGGTCGCGTGCTCGACGGGCTATGCCCTCGAGCGCGACGGCGCGTGGACCACCCAGGGCGATCCCATGGAGGTGGCCCTCGACGTCCTCGCCCGCCGCCTGGGGATCGACACCGATGCCGTCCGGGAAGTGGTGGCCGACCGGATCTTCCCGTTCGACCCGCGTCGACGGCGCATGTCCGTGGTCCGCGAGGGCTGGGTGCTCGTCAAGGGAGCGCCCGACGCGGTCCTCCCGCGGTGCCTCGGGACCGACCACGCCCAGGGGGCCCTCGACGTGCTCTCGGCCAAGGGCCTTCGGGTCATCGCCGTGGCCCGCCGTCCCGACGGCGCACCGAGCGACGCCGACCAGGCCGAACGTGACCTCGAGCTCCTGGCCCTGATGGCCCTCGAGGACCCGCCGAGGGCGGGCGCGGCCCACGCGCTCGCCGCCTGTCGTCGGGCGGGCATCGCGGTGGCCATGGTCACGGGGGACCATCCCGCCACGGCGCAGGCCATCGCCGACCAGGTGGGCCTGCGTCGTCCGCACGACCCCGTCCTCACGGGCGCCGACCTCCCCGACGACGAGGCCTTGCTCGGCGCCCTGATCGACCACGACGGCATCGTGATCAGCCGGGTGGCGCCCGAGGACAAGCTGCGCATCGCCCGTGCCCTGCGCTCGCGTCGCCACGTGGTGGCCATGACGGGCGACGGGGTCAACGACGGGCCGGCGCTGCGCGAGTCCGACATCGGCATCGCCATGGGGCGCTCGGGTACCGATGTCGCCCGAGATGCCGCCGACCTGGTGCTCCTCGACGACGACTTCGCCACCATCGTCGCCGCCGTGGAGCAGGGCAGGGCGACGTTCGCCAACATGCGGCGCTTCCTCACCTACCACCTGACCGACAACGTGGCCGAGCTGACGCCCTTCGTGATCTGGGCGCTCTCGGGGGGACGCTTCCCCCTGGCCATCGGGGTCCTGCAGGTGCTGGCCCTCGATGTCGGCACCGACACGCTGCCCGCGGTCGCGCTCGGCGCCGAAGCGCCGACCCCGGGCGTGCTGGACCGTCCCCCCTCCGAGGGGCGGCTCATCAACTCGACGGTCGCGTTCCGGGCCTTCGGCGTGCTGGGCCCCACCGAGTCCCTGGTGTCGATGATCGCCTTCGTCGTGGTGTTCCTGGCCATGGGCTGGTCCCCGGGCGAGCCGTTCCCCGAGGGCCACGTGCTGGACATGGCGTCCGGGGCCGCCTTCACCGCGGTGGTCGTCGGACAGATGGCCAACGCCTTCGCCTGCCGCAGCACCACCCGGTGGCCCGGCGGCCTGGGGTGGACGAGCAACCGCCTCCTGCTGTGGGCCGTCGGCTTCGAGGTGGTCCTCGCCTCGGCCTTCATCTGGTTCCCGCCCTTGGCCCGGCTCCTCGGCCAGGCGCCGCCGCCGCTCGAGGGATGGCTCGTCGTGGTCCTGGCCGCTCCGGCGGTCCTGGCCGCCGACACGGTCGCCAAGGCCGGACTGCGCCGTCGCCGACGCCGGCGCCTCCACGTCGTCGTGGCGGCCGACGACCGCGTGATCCCCGTCGCGCCGGGGGGCCATCGGTGAGACTGGTCGGGATGATCTCGTTGGACCGTTTCGACGCGGTGATCTTCGACACCGATGGGGTCCTCACCGACACGGCGGTGGTGCACGCCGCCGCCTGGCAGCGCCTGTTCGACGAATTCTTCGCCCGGTGGGCGGCATCGGGCAGTGGCGTCCCGGCGCCCTTCGACCCAGTGGGGGAGTACCTGGCCCTCGTCGACGGCAAACCCCGCTACGACGGGGTGCGCAGCGTGCTGGCTACCCGTGGCATCGACCTTCCCGAGGGCGACCCCCACGACGAGCCCGGGACCGAGACCGTGTGCGGGCTCGGCAACGCCAAGGATGTGTACTTCCACGAGCGCCTGCGGGTCGACGGCGTCGAGGCCTTCGCCGACGCCGAGCGCCTGCTCGACCGTCTCGAGGCCAGCGGCCACTGCGCCGCGGCGGTGTCGGCCAGCCGCAACGCCCGGGAGGTGCTCGAGGTCTCGGGCGTGCTCGACCGCTTCGTGGTGGTCGTCGACGGGGTGGACAGCGACGAGCGGGGCCTCGCCGGCAAGCCCGACCCGGCGCTGTTCCTGGCCGCGGCCGACCTCTTGGAGGTCCTGCCCGAGGCCGCGGTCATCGTGGAGGACGCCGTCGTCGGGGTCGAGGCGGGCCGTCGCGGCGGGTTCGGCCTGGTCGTCGGCCTCGACCGGGTCGGCCAGGGGGACCGCCTCGCCGGGGCCGGCGCGGACGTGGTGCTCCCCGACCTCGACCACCTGCACCCCATCCCCGAGCCGGACGAAGCGAGGGCATCGAGATGACGACCGTCGGCGGCGGAACGACCGCGGCGACCGAGCCCATCGGCCACTGGTGCCTGCGCTTCGAGGGGTTCGACCCCGACGACGAGGGGCGCCGCGAGGCGCTGTGCACCCTGGCGAACGGCTACTGGTCGGTACGGGGGGCGGCACCGGAAGCCGATGCCGACGGGGCCCACTACCCGGGCACCTACGTCACCGGCGTGTACAACCGGCTCGAGGACGACGTCCAGGGCCGCACCGTGAGCAACGAGAGCCTGGTGAACCTGCCCAACTGGCTCCTCCTTCGGTTCCGGGTCGCGGGCGGCGACTGGTTCCGCCTCGGCTCGGTCGACCTGCTCGACCACATGGTCGAGCTCGACACCCATCGGGCCGTGCTGCACCGCGATCTGCGCTTCCGTGACCCCGAGGGGCGGGTGACCCGGGTCGAGCAACGCCGCTTCATCCACCTGGACGAGCACCACCTGGCCGCCCTCGTCACCACGTTCACCGCCGAGAACTGGTCGGGGCCCCTCGTGGTGCGCTCGGGTATCGACGGCCGAGTCCGCAACACGAACGTCGAGCGCTACCGGCCGTTGTCGTCGACCCACCTCCTGCCCGACGGCGAGGAGGCGGTGGACGACGAGACGTTGCTCGTGCAGGTGACCACCACCCAGTCGCGCGTCCGTGTGGCGGTGGCGGCCCGCACCCGGGTCCTCGACGGGTCGGCGCCGAGCGCATCGACGGTTCCCCGCCACCTGATCCACGAGCCCGGCTTCCTGGCCCACGAGCTCAACCTCGAGTTGCGTGAGGCCCACCCCCAACACGTCGAGAAGGTGGTGGCCCTGTTCACGTCGCGCGACCATGCCATCAGCGAGCCCGGAGTGGATGCGGCGCGCGCCGTGCGTTCGGCACCCGACGCCGACACCCTCGAGCGCACCCACGCCGTCCACTGGGCCCACGTGTGGCGGCGGGGCGACATCCAGATCGAGATCGACGACGGCGACGAAGAGCCGACGCCGGAGATCGCGCTGCGGGTCAACCTCTTCCACCTGTTGTCGACCGTCACCAAGAACACCGCCGACCTCGACGCCGGCCTGCCGGCGAGGGGCCTGCACGGCGAGGCCTACCGCGGCCACATCTTCTGGGACGAGCTGTTCATCTTCCCGTACCTGAACCTGCGCTTCCCCAAGCTCACCCGCGGCCTGCTGCTCTACCGCTACCGACGCCTGCCCGAGGCCCGTCGCGCCGCGACGGCGGCCGGGCTCCGCGGCGCGATGTTCCCTTGGCAGAGCGGGAGCAACGGGCAGGAGGACACCCAGACCTGGCACCTGAACCCGATCTCGGGGCGCTGGCTGGCGGATGGCTCTCACCTGCAGCGTCACGTGAACATCGCCATCGCCTACAACGTCTGGCAGTTCTACGACGCCACCCACAACTACGAGTTCCTTTCGTTCTACGGGGCCGAGCTGCTCCTCGAGATCGCCCGCTTCTGGGCCAGCGCCGCCACGCACGCCGCCGATGGGCGCTACGACATCGACGGCGTCGTCGGCCCCGACGAATACCACGAGTGCTATCCCGGCGCCGACCGGCCCGGCCTCCGCAACAACGCCTACACGAACGTCATGGCCGCATGGGTGCTGGCCAAGGCCCTCTCCCTGCGCGACGTGCTCACCGAGCACCGGTGGACCGAACTCCGCGAGAAGCTCGTCATCGGGGCCGACGAGCTCACCGCCTGGGACGAGATCAGCCGGCGGTTGCGGGTGCCGTTCCACGACGGCGTCATCAGCCAGTTCGAGGGGTACGGCGACCTGGCCGAGCTCGACTGGGACGCCTACCGGGCGCGCTACGGCGACATCCGACGGCTCGACCGCGTCCTCGAGGCCGAGGGTGACAGCACGAACAACTATCGGCTGTCGAAACAGGCCGACGTGCTGATGCTGCTGTACCTGCTGTCGGAGGACGAGGTGATCGCCCTGCTCGGAAGGCTCGGCTACGAGGTCCACCAGGCGCTCCTCGACGAGACCATGGACTACTACCTGGCCCGGACCTCCAACGGCTCGAGCCTCAGCGGGGTGGTCCACACCTGGCTGATGGTCCGGGCCGGTCGTGAGCCCTCGTGGCCCCTGTTCGCCGAGGCGATGGTCAGCGATCTGCGGGGCGGCGACGGGGGCACGGTCCGCGAGGGCATCCACCTCGGGGCCATGGCCGGCACGGCCGACCTCGTCCAGCGGGGCTACGGCGGCGTGGCGCCCCGCGACGGCGTCCTCTGGATCGAGCCCGCCCTCCCGCCCGAGATCGCCCGCCTCCGCTTCAACGTGGGGTACCGGGGCGCCTCGGTGACCGTCGCCGTCGAGGACGGTCGGTGCACGGTCGAGGCCCACCCCAACGCCGGCCCCATGAGGGTCGGCATCGCCGGCGAGGTGGTCGCCCTCGCCCCCTGCGAGGAGCGCACCTTCGCGGCGCCGCGCCGATCGGCGCCCGGCCCCAGAGCACGCACGTAGCGTCGGTCGCCCAGCGGCGGCCCGCCGGAGCTCAGCGGCTGCGGCGGTCCCAGTTGGCGCGGCGGTACGAGCCCTGCATCGCCGGCGACCAGTGGGCGCCGTCGACCGAGGCCTCCATGCGCAGGGTGAGTGCGTCGCCGTCGGCGAGGGGAGCGCCGAAGGCGAGGCGCACCCGGCCCCGCGTGGTGACGCGCTCGAAGACGAGGTCGTCGCCGTGCCATTCGCCGAGGGCCGGGCTGCCCGGGTCCTCACCGAGGTCGTCGAACCAGTGGAGCGTGCACTTGTCGCTCGAGGCGTCGAAGCCGAGCACGGCGTGGACGAGGCGGGTGATCGAGCCGTACTGCTCCTGCTGGTAATCCATGACGAGGAAGTGCCCGCCCAGGCCCATGTGGGTGCGGAAGCGCCCGGTTGCCTCGCCGGCGGCGCCACCGACCTCGGTGTAGACGGACTCCGGGCCGGCGTAGGCCCCGGCGAGGCGGGCCAGGCGGGAGTGCGCGGGTCGCAGGGTCGCTGTCTCCATCCCCATCACGTCGGCAGTACCGTCACGGCCATGAGCGAGCAGACCGGCCCCGACCTCTTCGGCCTCGCCGCCTCCGACTTCGGCGACGACTTCACCTGGGGGGTCGCCACGGCCTCGTACCAGATCGAAGGCGCCTGGGACGAGGACGGCAAGGGCCGCTCCATCTGGGACACCTTCACCCACCGCACCCGCCGGCCCATTCCCACGGTGCTGACCGGGGAGAACGGCGACGAGGCCTGCGACTTCTACCACCGCTACGAGTCCGACCTCGAGCTCATGGGGAGCCTCGGCGTCGGGGCCAACCGCTTCTCGGTCTCGTGGCCCCGCATCCTCCCCGACGGGACCGGGCGGGTGAACGAGGCCGGCCTGGACTTCTACTCCCGGGTGGTCGACGCCACCCTCGCCAACGGCATGGCGCCTTGGCTCACCTGCTACCACTGGGACCTGCCCCAGGCCCTCCAGGACCGGGGCGGCTGGACCAACCGGGACGTCGTCGGCTGGTTCGAGGAGTACGTCGGCGTGCTCGCGGAGCGCCTCGGCGACCGGGTCAAGCACTGGATGATCTTCAACGAGCCGCTGTCGTTCGTGTACGGCGGCTACCTGATGGGTGCCCACGCCCCCGGGATCATCAGCGTGAGGGGCGCCGCCGCGGCGGTGCACCACGTGAACCTGTGCCAGGCCGCCGGCGCCGCCGCCATCCGGGCCCGCGTGCCCGACGCCACGGTCGGCACCACCCATGTCATCAGCCCGATGCACACGGCCAGCCCCATGGGCCTGTTCCAGGAGGCCAAGCGCAAGGCCGACGCCCTGGCCCACGGCGTGTTCCTCGAGCCCGGCTTCGGCATGGGCTACCCGCAGGACGCCGGCCTGTTCGTGGACCACGTGGAGCGCAACGTCCGCCCCGGCGACGAGGAGGCGATGACCGTCGACTTCGACTTCATCGGCGCGCAGTACTACGCCTCGATGCGGGCCATCCCCGTGCCGGTGGTGGGGGCGCTGCCGCTGCGGCTCCCCCTCGACAAGGGGACCGACCGCGACCAGATGGGCCACTGGAACAACCCCGACGGCCTCTACGACGCCATCGCCGTGGTCAACCGCTACGAGCGCTGCCCGCGCATCGTCGTGACCGAGAACGGGGCGTCGTTCCCCGACGAGGTCGAGGGCGCCGGCGACGACGCCCGGGTGCACGACCTGCGTCGCATCGACTACCTGCGCAAGCACCTGGGCGCCGTGGCCCGGGCCAAGGCCGACGGCATGCCCGTCGACGGCTACTTCTACTGGTCGTTCATGGACAACTTCGAGTGGGCCCTCGGCTACCGCCCCCGCTTCGGTCTCGTCCACGTCGACTTCGCCACCAAGGCCCGGGTCGTCAAGGACTCCGGCCGCTGGTTCCGCGCCTTCCTCGCCAGCTGATCCGCCGGCGCGGGGTGCATCCCCAGGAAGAGCGGGTCGTGGGTAGAGAAAGATAGTGACAAGTCACTTTCTAAGTGTTACCGTCACCGCATGGAGCACCTCATCGTGTTGCTGGTGTCGGTCCCGGTGTACCTCGTGGGCATCGGGGTGGAAGCGGTGGCGCTGCCCCGTCTGCAGGCGTCGGGCCGCGAGGTCCTCGGCTACGAGCGGCGGGACACCGTGGCCAACCTCGCCATGGGGGCGGGCTCGCTCGTCATCGGCGTCCTGTACGCGGCGCTGGCGGCGGGTCTGGCCACCTTCCTCTACCGCTTCCGGTTGTCCGACCTGGACGGGGCGTGGGCCTGGGTGGTGGCCATGGTGGGGTGGGACTTCCTCTACTACTGGACCCACCGGTGGGAGCACGAGGTGCGCTTCTTCTGGGCGGGCCACGTCAACCACCACTCGAGCGAGCGCTACAACCTGTCCACCGCCCTGCGCCAGCCGTGGACGCCGTTCCTCACCATCGTCACCTTCCCGCTGCTGGCGCTGGTGGGCATCGAGCCGTGGCTCATCTTCGTGGCCGGCGGCCTGAACCTGCTCTACCAGTACTGGATCCACACCGAGGCCATCGACCGGCTGCCGGCCTGGTTCGAAGCGGTCATGAACACGCCGTCGCACCACCGGGTCCACCACGGCTCGAACGGGCCCTACCTCGACAAGAACCACGGCGGAATCCTCATCGTGTGGGACCGCCTGTTCGGCACCTTCGAGCGGGAGGACGCCCGGGTGCGCTACGGGCTCACGAAGGACATCGACTCGTTCAACCTCGGGGTCATCGCGTTCCACGAGTACGCCGCCATCGCCCGCGACGTGCGAGCGGCGCGGACCTGGTCCGAGCGCTTCGGCTACGTCCTGCGCGGTCCCGGCTGGGCGCCGGCGGCGTCGGTCCCGTCGACCGCGGCACCGGCGGTGGCCCAGCCGTCGGCCCCGGTGGAGGCCGTCCAGGCGGCATGATCGAGCGGTGAGCCCCGCCGCCCGCCCGCCCCGCCGCACGCAGGAGGAGCGCCGGGCCGCCACCCGCCAGGCCCTGCTGGAGGCCGCGCTGGAAACCCTCGTGGAGGTGGGCGTGGCCGGCTTCACCACCACCGAGGTCGTGAAGCGGGCGGGCACCAGCCAGGGGGCCCTGTTCAAGCACTTCGCCACCAAGGCCGATCTCTGGACCGCCACCATCGACCACCTCTTCGCCGCCCTGCGGGCGGACTGGGCCCGTGAGGTCGAAGCCGTCCGCCCCGAGGAGCGCAGCGCCCACCTGGCGGTGGACCTCCTGTGGCGTCAGATGCACGACGAGCGCCTCGGGGCCGCCTTCGAGCTCTACACCGCGGCTCGCACCGACACCGTCCTGCGGGCCAGCCTCGAGCCGGTCGTGCGGGCCCACGTGGCCAGCCTCCACGAGTTGTCGCGCCTCGCCCTCCCCGACGCACTGGGAGACCCCGACGAGCTGGCCGGGCTGGTGGACCTCGTCGTCCTCGCCATCCAGGGGCTGGTGATCGACGACATGGCCGCCCCCGACCACCGGGCCGGCGACCGCCTCCTCGCCACCATCCACGCTCTGGTCGACGCCGTCCTCGAGTCGCCGTCGGACGCCTGAGCCGGAGCGCCGGGCGGGCGAGCCTGGCGGTCTACTGCTCGTCCGGGGGACCCAGGAAGAAGTCGAACATGAGGGGCGTGGCCTCGATGTCCATGGTGGTGTGGCCGAACTGGGCCTCGAACCCGGGCGTCGGCCGGCCGGGCCAGGTGTGCCCGCCGCCCTCGACGACGTAGAGCACGGTCTCGGCGTCGCAGCCCTCCCACGTGTAGCGCAGGACCTCCGAGGAGATGCGCTCACCCGTGCGACCCCGCTCGCAGCCGTTGTGGGCCGCCCAGTTGCGCATGGCCGAGTCGACACCGTGGTGCTCGGGCACGTCGTCGGGGATGGCGCCCTTCCAGTAGTGCATGTTGGCGATCGTCTCGGAGTTCAGGCCTCCGCCGTCGTAGGTGACGATGGGGTCGGCATCGCCGTGGAAGGCCATGACCGGCACGGGGCGGTCATCGCACACGCCCCGCTCGGCCGGGAACTCCACGCCGGCGATGGGCGCCACCGCGGTGACGCGGTCGGACATCTGGCACGCGAGCACCGACGACATCTGTGCTCCGTTCGACTGCCCGGTGCTGAACACCTTCGTCGTGTCGATGCAGAGCTCGGCCTCGAGCTCGTCGAGCAGTGCTTCCATGAACGCGACGTCAGGGTTGTCGGGCACCGGTGACGCCATCCAGAAGAACGTGCCGTTGTCGACGAGGTTCGAAGGGGAGACGCCGATGAAGTCGTAGTCCTCGGCCATGTCGGCGAAGCCGGCGCCGGCGGGGACGAACGTGTAGCTCACGGTCAGCGCGTGCAGCCCGAACACGAGGGGGAGCGGCGTGGTGCCGTCGTAGCCCTCGGGGACGATCAGCTGGTATCGGCCCTCGTTGCCGTCGACGGTGATGGTCTCGTCGGTGGTCCCGGGCGCCGCGGCGGGCGTCCCCTCGCAGCCCGCGGAGGGCGACGGGCCGGCCACGGTCGTGGTCGTCGGCGCCGCCGCGGTCGTCGAGGGCGTGCCCGCAGCGGCGTCGCTCGACCCGCCGCCGTCGTCCGACGAGCAGGCGCCGGCAAGTACGAGGCCGGCGAGGGCCACGAGGGTCACGATCGTTCGGGTCGGGCGCATCACTCGTCTCCGGACTCGGGGTGGAAGGTCAGCAGGCCGCCGTCACCGGGGCCTTCGAACAGGTTGTAGCCGTACCCCCACAGCAGGTCACCATCGGCGATCGACGGACCCGAGCCGGTCTGGGTCGGCGCCTGGAACTGCCAGAGCACGTCACCGGCAGCCACGTCGAGCGCGAGCAGGGTGCCGTCGGTGGTGCCGACGAAGGCCACACCCGGGATCGCGCTGACGGGAGCGAAGACGTTGGTGTCGAGGTCGTGCGCCCAGCGCGGGTCGCCGGTAGAAGGATCCAGAGCGACCACCCGGGAGGCGTTCGTCGGGGCGTTGTTCTCGGGGTTGCCGACGTTCGAGGTCACCACCAGGGTGCTGTCGACGAATGCACCCGAGCCGATGGTGCCGCCGAGCATGCTGCCGGTCGTGAGGTTGGCCTGCCAGATCACCTCACCGCTGTCACGGTCGAGTGCGTAGTACACGCCGCGCTTGTCGCCCGCGCCCACGAAGTCCCGCCCGCCGGCACTCCAGAGGTTGGGCGCCGCACCCACGTCGGCGTCCGTGCCGCCCCCGGCGCCGGCCGCAAAGACGTCGGGATCGGTGAACTGGGTCGACCAGACCACCTCGCCGGTGTGGAGGTCCAGCGCCGTGATGCTGTCGGCGAGCGGGCTCGTGGGCTCCTCGTAGGTGTTGCCGGTCCCCACGTACAAGACCCCTCGATCGAGGTCCACGGCCGGGGTCGACCAGATGCCGACACCGGCGCCACCGGTTACGTCGTCGGGGGTCATGAAGCGCCGCCAGACCCGCTCACCTGTCTCGGCGTCCCACGCTCCGACGGCACCTCGGAAGCTGTACTGCTCCAAGGGCACGGTGACCTCGCCGCTGGCCACGCCTTGGAGGACGAGACCGTCGGCCACGACCGGTGACGACGAGATCATCGCCCACGGGTGGCGGTGGGTGGCGGCCTCCCACTCGATGGCACCGGTCGCTCGGTCCAATCGGTAGAGGGTGGTGCCGCTGGCCGCGAACACGGCATCGTCGGCGATGGGTACGGAGCCGATCACCGGGCCACCGAGGTCCGTGGTCCATTGCTCGTCACCGGTCGCCGGGTCCACCGCATGCACGGTGCCCGCCCAGTCGCCGAAGTAGGCGACCCCGTCCGAGACCGTCGGGGTCCCCGTCACACCGACCACGCCGTCGAGGGACCAGCCGGGCACCAGATCCCCGACCGAGGCGGCGGTGATCGCCGACGGGTCGATGTCGAGGCGGCTGTTGGCCAGGTCGTGGCCGTACTGCGTCCACCCCGGGGTGTCGCCATCCACCGAGGATCCGCCGGCGGGCGCCGTGCCCTCCGACCCCGGTGCCGTCGTGGTGGCGCGGGGCCCGCTCCCGTCGTCCGAGGCGCCGTCGTTCGAGCCGCAGCCGGTGAGCTGCAGGACAGCGGCGACGACGATGAAGACGGCGACCGCCTGCGTACGAGCATCGGCCATCCTCACCCGTTGGAACACCCCGATTCCTCCCGGCGCCCCGCCATGGCGCCATGGGAGGCGCGCTGCGGGTGCACTGCACCACCATCGCACGGACCGGCGCGGGACGCGTCCTCGTCGCCCGGAGTCCTGAGGGTCTGGTCCGGCCGACTTCGAGGACGCCCTACCATCGCGCGCTGACGTCGTAGGAGGATCCCATGACCGACACCCCCGCACTGCCCGTGCTGCACTCCGATCCGCGTGGGGCCATCTTCATCACGCCGGACCTGTACCAGGACATGGAGCACTGGCACGAGGTGGCGGCGGAGATCCGCCGTGACTCGCCCGTCCTGCGGGTCGAGGCCGAGGGGTGGCCGGCCTTCTGGGCCATCACGTCCCACGCCGACGTGTTCGAGGTGTCCCGCCGGAGCGACGTGTTCTGGAACACCGAGAGGTCGGCGCCGGGTCCCGACGTGACGTACGACGTGCTCGAGGCGATGGGCTTCGCACTGCCCCGCACCCTCGTGCACATCCACGGCGAGGAGCACCAGAAGTACCGCCAGGTCACCAACGACTGGTTCAAGCCGGCGGCGGTGTCGCGCCTCCAGCCGGCCATCGACGCCATCGCCGACGAGTACGCCGACCGCCTCGTCGAGCTCGGGGGCAGCTGCGACCTCGCCCAGGACCTCGCCGTGCCCTTCACCCTGCGCGTGATCATGACCATCTTCGGGGTGCCGGAGCAGGACGAGGCCCTCATGCTGCGCCTCACCCAGGGCATCTTCGGTGCCGCCGACCCCGAGTACCTGGGCGACTTCACCGACCCGTTGGCGTTCCTGTCCGACACGCTCGGCACCTTCACCGAGTACTTCGGCGAGCTCACCGCCGATCGCCGGGCCCACCCGGCCGATGACCTCGCCACGGTGCTGGCCAACGGCCAGGTCGACGGTGGGCCCCTCGGCGAGACCGAGCTCCTCTGGTACTACATCATCGTGGCCACGGCCGGGCACGACACCACGTCGTTCGCCTTCGGCGGCGGCATGGAGCAGCTCCTGCGCAACCCGGACCAGCTCCGGGCGCTCCAGGCCGACCCGTCCCTCGCCCAGAACGCGGCGGAGGAGATGATCCGCTGGACCAGCCCGGTGCGCAGCTTCTTCCGCTGGACCCAGGAGGACACCGAGGTGGGCGGCCAGGCCATCGCCAAGGGCGACGTCGTGCTCACCTCCTACCCCTCGGCCAACCGGGACGAGACGGTGTTCGTGGACCCGATGCGCTTCGACATCACCCGCCCGGACGCCGACAAGACCCTCGCCTTCGGCCTGGGCATGCACTACTGCCTCGGCGCCCAGGTGGCCCGTCGCGAGGTCCGGACCCTGTTGTCCAAGGTGCTCGAGCGGATCGACACCATGGAGCTGGCCGGCGAGTCCGAGTACCAGCGGGCCCACTTCGTGAGCGGGGTCAAGCACCTCCCCGTGACCTACACGCTCCGTTGATGCTCCCACCCGCCTCCCGGCGCTGACGCGGACCTTGCCTCCTGCCGCCGAGCGGTGAACACTGTTCAGGTGCCCACCCTCACCACCAACCTGTTCTGGGGACAGGGGGAGCGCGACCACCGCCTGGCGGTGGTGGAGGGGCATTGGCCCGAGGACGTCGAGGGGTCGGTGTTCATCGTCGGCCCCGACAAGCGGCGACCGGGCGGCCATTGGTTCGGCGAGCACGGCCTGATCGAGAAGATCCACCTGCGTCCGGACGCCGACGGCGCGGTCGTGGTCGAGCACCGGCGCGTCGACACCCCGGTCAACCGGCTGCGCCGGCGCTTCCCCCGGCTCTTCGCCAAGGTCGCGTTCATGGAGCTGTCACCGTTCGGGGTGACCAACATGGCCAACACGAACGTCCAGCCCCTCGAAGGGCGGCTCTTCGTGGGCTACGACGCCGGCCGCCCCGTCGAGGTGGACCCCGAGACCCTCGCCTTCCTCACCCCGGTGGGGGCCAACGACGAGTGGCTCCAGGGTGCGCCCGGCCTGCTCGAGCCGCTGTGCGCGGTCGCGGCCCACCCGGCGCCCGACCACGAGGACCGGGCGCTGTGGTTCGTGAACTACAGCCAGATCTCGCCCCCCGACGTCACTGCGGACACCTACCTCGCCCGCTGGGACCTCGACGGCCCGGTGCATCGCTGGAAGGTCGAGGGCATGTCGCCGTTCGACTCGATCCACGACGTGAAGGTGTCCGCCGACCACGTCGTGTTCAGCGACCTCCCCTTCCAGGTGGGGCCGGAGACCTTCCGGGGCCTGCCGCCGGCGCAGCGCAACCAGGACCACACCAAGCTCTGGATCGTGGCCAAGGCCGACGTGGCCGCCACGCCGCCGGGGGGCACGGTCCGCGCCCTCGAGGTGCGCCTGCCGATGCCGACGGGCCACCTCTACGTCGACCACGACGAGCCCGACGGGCGCATCCGGGTGATCCTCCAGCACGCCCCCCTGGCCGACCTCGTGCTCACGCTCACCGCCGACGAGCGCGACCACCGCAACGGCCGGCCCATCGCCAAGGACTACGAGGGCCTCATCGCCGTGGCCCTGCAGCCCTCGGTCGTGGGGCGCTACGTCATCGACCCCGTCACCGGCGAGGTGGTCGAGGGCGACCTCGCCATGGACGCCGAGCGGGTCTGGGGTGGCGTCCTGCCCACCGCCGACACCTACCGGCCCGCCGCGCGCGCCCATCACCGCCAGCTCTGGTACGCCGGCGCCGGGTACGACCCCGACCTGATCCCCGAGACCTGGTGGCAGCTCTACCACGACGCCACCGACGGCGTCGTGGCCCCCGACGACCTCCCGGAGGTGGCGGTCCCCGGCACCCTGGCCCGCGTCGACCTCGAGGCCATGAAGGTGGCCGAGGTGTGGAGCTATGACGAGGGGGCCTTCCCGTCGCCGCCGACGTTCGTGCCTCGCGCCGGCGCCGACGATCCCGACGACGGCTACGTCGTGGTGGTGGTGCACCGCAGCGGCCCGAAGGAGATCCAGATCTTCGACGCCGGCCACCTCGAGGCCGGCCCGCTGGCGCGGGCCACCTCGCCGGGGTTCAACCCGAACTTGATGCTGCACTCCTGCTGGATGGCCGACCGCGTCGGCCCCCGCCCCAGCGACTACCGGGTGCCGCTCCGCCGCGACGTCAAGGGCGCCGTGGGCGGCCTGCCCGGCGTGCTCCGCGGCTTCGCGGCGATGGGCAAGGCCATGTCCCGCGCCGCCCGCGACGCCCGCGCCTGACCGTCACCCCGCAGGCGCCCACGCCGAACCGTCTCGCCGGATCCGTCGGTCCTTAGGTGGCCGGAGCGCCAGACCTCGAACGTTCAGCTGAACGTCGTCTCGCGCCAAGTGGAGTTGGCCTCGGTCAGCTGCCTCACGGGGTGGAGAGGCCGGCGTTGAGGAAGGCGAGTGACCAGGAGAGGTCGTCGTGGGTGAGTCGGGTGCCGTCCCATCGGGAGATGATGGTGGTGGGCTCGATGTGGAGGCCGAGGTCGAGGTTGGTGGCGGTGATGGGGGCCCCGGTGGGGGTGTTGGGTGGGGCGTCGACGAGGGGTGGGCGTCCGGGTCGGTGCAGGATGACCTGGTCGTCGTCGAGTTCGATGCGGTAGCCACCTTCGTGGACGAGTCGGTGGTGGAACGGGCAGAGGGTGATGAGGTTGTCGAGCTCGTTGGGGCCGTGGTGGGCGCGGTGAACGATGTGGTGGGCGTGGGTGTGGCCGGTTGCCCCGCAGCCGGGGATGCGGCAGCAGCCGTGGTCGCGGGCGTCGACTTCGCGTCGGACGCGGGGTGGGATGGTCTTGGAGGCTTTGTCGACGAGGGTGGCCTTGCCGTCGGGGCCGGTGACGATGGTGTGAGTGGTGGCGTCGCAGGCGAGGCGGCGGGCGGTCTCGGGGGCGATGTTGGTGGAGCCTTGGAGGTGGCAGGTGCCGTCGGCGTCGTCGGTGAGGGTGTCTCGGTCGACGTGGACGACCACGGTGGCGCGGCTGCTGGTGTCGGGGTGGTCGCCGGTGCAGATGGCGACGAGTGCGTCGGCTTGGCGTGCTTCTTTGGGGTCGTCGCCGGGCTGGGGGAAGGCCTGGGTGTCGTGGTCGCTCGCGGGGCGTTCAGCTGAACGTCTTGTGGGGGCGATGGTGGCGGCCTGGATGGCGGCGATGACCACGGCGGCGTCTTCGGGGGTGAGGCGGCCTTCGAAGCAGACCATGCCGTCGTCGTCGAACCACCACCGGAAGTAGCGGCGGGCGTGGCGGTCGTTGGCGTTGGGGTCGTCGAGTTGGCTGGTGGAGCGGTAGCCGGCGACGGCGCGTTCGAGGTGGCTGGTGGTGCCGTTGAGGGCGTAGTTCAAGAAGAAGTCCTCGGTGTCGGCGTCGGCGACGCGGGTGATGGCCCGCACCTTCGAGTAGGACAGGATCCCGGCGGCGAAGTGGGCGCGTACCTGCGGAAAGGTGTTCGAGAGCGTGGGCGACCCGGAGGTGGTCCTGGGCGGTGCGGATGTTCATGCCGCAGTGCCACATGAGCCAGTGGGCGCCCGAGCGGCACTCCCATGCGGCCCAGCCTTGGCGGCGGTCGAACTCGGCGACGTAGAGCAGGAACCGGCAGGTGGCGGCGGCGATGTGGCCGGCGAGCGAGGTGATCTCGGCCTCGAGGCGTTCGGTCGACAGCGCAGCGGCTTCGGCGACGACGGCGTCGGCGACGTCCTCACCGGGCGGGCACGGGGCAGGCGCGAGGGGCATCGGTGAACCTCCGGAGTGGGTGGCGTTGACCCTCATTGTCCCCACCCCCACTGACAGGAATCCGACCCCGAAAACGTTCAGCTGAACGTCCTAGGTCGACGTCGGCCGAGCAGCTGCGGCATGGCGGAACTGCTCCCGAGAACGTCCCGCGGAACGCCGGCCTCAGGTCAGGCGGAAGCCGTGGCCGTCGGCGCCCGGCTCGACCCGGTAGGCGGTCTTCCCGGGCAGGTGGGTGCCGATCATGAGACTGTCCGACGCGGCGCAGTCGGCCAGGAACGACGTGCGGGTGGACCGGGCCGCGTCGGCGTCGCTGTCGGCGACGGTCGAGAGGTGGGGCATCGCCGCCTGGCCGGCGTGGTGCAGCACGTCGCCGGTGATGACGCCGAACTCGGCGCCGCTGGTCAGGCGGACCGAGTGGTGCCCGGGGGTGTGGCCCGGCGTGGGGTCGAGGCGCACGGAGGCGGTGAGCTGATGGGTGCTCTCGACCAGCTCGGCCAGGCCCGCGTCCATGACGGGCTGCACCGAGTCCTCGAGGATGCGGCGCTGGTCGTCCTCGCCCGCCACCGACCAGTGCTCGTACTCGGTGCGCCCGAAGAGGTACCGGGCGTTCGGGAAGGTCGGCACCCAGCGCCCGTCGACGAGGTGGGTGTTCCACCCGACGTGGTCGACGTGCAGGTGGGTGCACACGACGAGGTCGATCGAGGCGGGATCGAACCCGGCCGCCCGGAAGTCGTGCAGGAACGACGTCGACTGGTGGTCGAACACGGGCAGGGCCCGGTGCTTGTCGTTGCCGGCGCAGGTGTCGACCACGATGCGGGCGCCGTCGGCCTCGACCACGAACGCCTGGAAGCGCATCACCATGTCGTCGCTGGGGGTGACGTGGTCCGGTCGGAGCCAGCCGATCTCGTCGATGACCTCGGGGGTGAGGTCGGGCAGGAAGAGCAAGGTCGGCCACGCCTGCTCGCTCTCCACGATGGGCGTGACCCGGACCTCGCCGACAGTCCAGGTCACGACGGTGCCCCCGGCGCGACGAGTGGCCAGGGCCGCTCGCGCTCCACCAAGAGAGCGAGGTCCAGCAGCCGCTGCTCGTGGTGGTGCGGCGCCTGCACCTGGAGGCCGACGGGGAGGCCGTCGCTGCTGGTGCCGATCGGGATGGAGATGGCCGGGTTGCCGTAGATGTTCGAGGGGATGGTCAGCGCGCCGTGGTTGCCGCCGCGCACCTCCCGCCCGTCGACGATCCCGGGCAGGTGGCCCTTGGCGGTGAATGCCACGTCGGGGTTGGTGGCGGTCAGCACCAGGTCGACCTCCTCGAACAGCGCCGCCATGGCCTCGTTCAGGTCGATGCGCCGGCGTTCGGCCCGGGCGGCGGCATCGACGTCGAAATGGTCGTGGGCCTGCTGGGCGGCGATCCGCATGAGTCCGGTGAGCTCTGGGGCGCAGTCCGGCCAGCGGTCGCCCAGCGTCCGCATGAGCCCGACCTGGCCGGTGACCGCCCAGGCCGCGCCCATGCGCGGGATGTTCACCGGCGCCTCCCGGCGGACGAGACCGGCGGCGTCGAGGAGCCACTCGGCCGCCTCGGTCACGAGCGCGGCCACCTCGTCGGCGACCACGGCGAGGCCGCCGAGGTCCGGGGCGATGAGCGCCTGCCGGCCGCGCAGGTCGGCGAGGTGCGAGCCGAGGCCCGCCTCCCACCCGTCGACCCGGGGCAGGCTCAGCGGATCGTGGAGGTCGAAGCCGTTGACCACGTCGAACCAGCGGGCGGTGTCGCGCACCGAGCGGCTCACGCAGCCGGGGACGGCGGTGAGGTTCCCCGGGCCGACCTTCGGGCCGCGCGGGATGCGTCCCCACGTGCACTTGAGGCCGAGCAGCCCGGTGAAGCCGGCGGGGATGCGGATCGAGCCGCCGCCGTCGCCGGCGGTGGCGATGGTCACCAGTCCACCGGCCACGGCCGCGGCGCTGCCGCCGGACGACCCGCCCGGCGTGCGCTCCGGGTTCCACGGGTTGCGGGTGGCGCCGTGCAACTTGGTGTTGGTCTGGTTCACGCCGCCGAACTCCGACGACGTGGTCTGCACCGCGGTGACCGCGCCCGCGGCCCGCAGGCGGGTGACCATCGTGGAGGTCTGGTCGGCGATCTCGTCGGCGAAGGGCACCGACGCGTGGGTGTCGGGCCAGCCCGCCACGGCGTCCAGCTCCTTCACGGCGAGGGGCACGCCCCCGAAGGGCAGGGAGACGTCGGCCGATCGGGCCGCGTCCCGGGCGGCCTCCTCGTCGACGAAGCACACCGAGTTCAGCTTCGAGGCGGCGACCGCGGCCAGGCTGGCCTCGAGCTCCTCGAGCGGCGATCGCTCACCCGAGCGGAAGGCGTCGACCAGCGAGGTGGCGTCGCCCGACCAGGGAGTGCCTGTGTTGCCCATGCGGGGACGTTAGGGGAGCGGTCCCCGGACGTGCCGTCCTGGCGTCCGAGGCGTCGTCCATGCGGCAGCTGATCGGCTGTCGGGCCCTGATGGGCGGCTGCGCCGCGTTCATCATGCCGTCGACGCTCTCCACGGACACCATCGAGCTTGCCGGCGAGCCCGCGTACCAGCGGGCCCACGTCGTGAGCGGCGTGAAGGAACTGCCCGCCAGCTACACCCTCCGCTGACCGGGGCGAGCATGCGCGAGGGACCTACGGCCCTTGCCGTTTCCCGTGGTGGGAGCACTCTGGACGAAGGCAACCAATGCCCAAGGAGGAAATCCCATGACCTTCGTCCCTTCATCGCCCATCTCCGCCCAAGGAAACCGCTCGAATCGGCGACGGTGGAAGGCGGTGTGTGCCGTCGGCCTCGGATGTCTGTTGATGGCCGGCCTCCCGGTGGCGGTCGAGGCCCAGGTTGCGCCGAACGGCAAGCCGGCGACCGAAACCGCGGTCGCCGACGCGACGGCCGCCCCCAGCGCGCCCAGGGCCACCACCGGGCCGATCATCGACAACGTCGGCTGCACCGCGAACTCACTGGCCCGCAACGACGACGGGTCGTCGGGACGCGTCACGCTGCCGTTCGTCGTCCGGCTGTACAACCGTGCCTACACCGGCCTGTACGTCAACAACAACGGGAACGTGACCTTCAGGACGCCGCTGTCCGCCTACACGCCCGGATCGATCAACGTGGCTGATCGGCCGATCATCGCCCCGTTCTGGGCAGATGTCGACACCCGGCCGGCGAGCTCCAGCGTGGTCCAGTACGGGACCACGACCTTTGGCGGCCGGCAGGCCTTCTGCGTCAACTGGAACGGCGTCGGGTACTACTACGAGCACACCGACAAGACCAACGCCTTCCAACTCGTCCTCGTGAAGAAGGCCGGCGTCGGGAACTTCGATGTCTACTTCAACTACGGCCGTGTCCAGTGGGAGACCGGTGACGCCAGTGGCGGCAGCAACGGCTTCGGTGGCTCCTCGGCCCGTGCAGGCATCTCGAACGGCTTCGGCAGCACCTACGAGCTGCCAGGTTCAGCGGTCCACGGGGCGTTCCTCGACTCGAACCCGACCGGTCTGATCCATCGGACGCTCGGGTCGTCGACACCCGGCAGGATCAAGTTCAAGGTGCGGGCCGGCGTCCCGCAGACTCCCTGAACATTCGAGCAGCCAGCGCGCCGGGGCGAGCGCGCTGGCTGCTCCGCGCTCGCCCAGCACCTCCTCGCCGTCGACGGTGTCGGCGGCCGTGAGAGCAACCCGGCGGCCGGTCCGGGCCCGGAGGTGGCACGCTGGGGAGGTGTCCGGCGGCGTGGCGGCTCCCTACGACGAGAGCATCTACCACCTCGACCTTTGCATCCTGGCCTACCAGCTCTACACCCAGACGCTGCTGTGGCCCATGGACCCCTACAGCGAGCAGATGGGCCGTCCGTGGACCCGGCGACGTGACGCCTTCCTGAACCGGGCTCGGAAGCGCTTCGCCGAGCGCCGGGTGCCCGCACATCTCGACCCGATCCTGACCGACCTACGCCGCCTCGGCCCGGTGCACCCCTGCTTCGTGAAGCCCGAACGACTCGGCACGTGGGAGGCGTTCGACGCGCCGGCCGCGATCGCCGACCGCATCGGCGAGGTGTGGCTGTCGACCCACCGGTCGGCCGAGCCCGTCCTCGTGTGGCGCGCTGCCGGAGAGCGCAGCGGCCGGCCTGACGTCCTCCACTGCTTCGAGGGCCTGACCGGCCAGGTCTGGAAGCGGGGCGGCCACGGCAGCTTCCTGGGCTACGTGCTCGTCCGCGACCTCCGCACCGCGGGCGCGGAGGAGGATGACTACGACGTGCACGTCGTGTTCCGGGGCAGCCGCAGCGGCTGGGTTGTGCGCTCGGCCGTGCGGGGCTTCGTCGCCGGCCAGGGGAACCCCGACTGGACCACGGCCATGGACCTGTGGCGCCAGGTCGAGGACCCGTCCATCTCCGGCACCGGACGGTCGAGCCGCGGCTTCGCCCGCAGCATGGCCGAGACGCTCCCGAACATCGCTCGATGCCTCGACGCCATCGATCGTCCCGGGCCCCCTCGGGCCATCCACGTGAGCGGCCACAGCCTGGGCGGCGCCCTCGCCACCCACTTCACCGCGGCAATGGTGCTGGCCGCTCCCGAGGGCTCGGCGCGGGCCCAGTCCGCGGGCGACGCCGGCTGGCGGTCGTGGCCGTGGGACAACGTCCACCTCAGCACCTACGGCGCGCCGACGGTGGGTGACGCCTCGTTCCGCGCCGCCCTCGAGTACTCGGTGACCGCGGATCGCTACCTGATCGCCGGCGATCCCGTGGTCACCGACCGGGTCGAGCGCTTCGGCGTGCACGTCGGTGACGAGCACGTGCTCGACCCGCCGCGCGACCTTCGTCCGAAGCGCCGTTCCTGGCACCGGGGTGACCGTGACCAGCGCGCCCGGGTGCGCCAGGCCTTCCACGCCCCGCAGGCCATCCGGCGCTCGCTCGTCGAGGCCCTGCGCGAAGACGGCGCCGACCTGTCGGCGGTGCCGGCCTCCTCCGGGTCCGACGGGCCGGACGCGCCATGGAAGAGCTACGAGTCCCTCGCCGCCCTCCTCGAGGACCACCGCCGCTTCCAGGGCCACCCCGCCAACCTCGAGCGGGTGCTGCGGGGCATCGGCGCCCAGCTCGTCACCTACCTCGAGCTGGCGGAGTGGACCCTCGCCAAGCGCAAGGCGTACCCCTTCCACCTCAAGGGCGGCCGTGAGCGCCGCCTCGTCAGCGGTGCGGTGCGCCAGGTGATCGAGGCCATCCGCGAGATCGAGGAGGACCCCCGCGACCCGAGTGCCAGCGAGCGGGTCTGGCTGCGCATCCGCGACGCGGTCAACGACGAGGTGCTCCACCGCTTCCTCGGCCAGTGCCTCGTCCTCGCCCACCTGGCCAAGGTCCCCGACCTCCCGCTGCGCGCCTTCGGCGAGCTCCGCGTCTGCGTCGACGACTTCTGACCTGCACCGGCCCCCCCCGGGCGACTCAGGGCGCCGGCGGCCAGACGGGGAGGCAGGCGGGCATCCCCAGGGGGGCGCCGGGGGCCAGGGCGGCGTGGTGCACGTTGAGGGGGACGCCGGGGCGGGGGGCCCACGTGACGCCGTCGCCGCAGTAGCGCACCGAGAGGGCCCGGCGGCGCCGGTCGGCCGAGCCGTTGGCGGGGGCGCCGTGGAGGGTGCGGGCGTGGTGCACGGTGAGGTCGCCGGGCTGGAGGTCGAAGCTAAGGAGCTGGTCGGCCAGCGCGGGGTCGGCGAGCACGTCGGGGACGATCTCGCCCTCGGTGCCGGGGATGGGATCGGTCGTCACGAAGAGGTTGGGACGGAAGTCGCGCTCCCAGCGGTGGCTGCCGGCCACGAAGGTGAGGGTGCCGTTGGCCTGGTCGGTCGGGTCCAGCGGCACCCAGAAGGTGCACATGGCGTCGCCGGCGGCGTGGAAGTAGGCCGCGTCGGTGTGGAACTCGGTGCGCAGCGCGGAGCCGGGCTCCTTCACGAGGACGCTGTCCTCGTAGAGCCACACGTGCTCGCTGCGCAGCAGGTCGGCGGCGATGGCGGGCAGGGGCGACCTGGCGGCGAAGGCCCGCAGGTCCTCGCTGGTGCGCCAGTGGTCGGTGCCGGCCACGAAGCGGCCCGTGCCGCCGGCGCCCGGGCCGGCCAGCACGCCGAGGTCGGCCGACTCACCCGAGGTGAGGGTCGCCTCCACGGGGCCCTCGATGCGGCGGAGCCACTCGGCAGGCACCGCCCCCCGTAGGCAGACCACCCCGTCCCGCCAGAAGGCCTCGACGTCCTGGTCGCTGAGCGGCGGTGTCCGGTCCTCGGTCACGAGCCCGAGGCTAGGTGAGCGCAGGGTCGGGCGACCCCACCGGCTTTCCTCGACGGTCCGGGTGGCTACCATCCGAACCGTCGTCGAGACGGGAGGCGCTCGTCGAGACGGGAGGCGCATGAGCGGACTCGGTGGACCGGGGCAACACGGTCGAACACGCCTCGGCGGTGTCCGGCGATGACGGACGCGCCGCCCGGCTGGTACCCGGACCCGTACGGTCGGCATCAGAAACGGTACTGGGATGGTGCACGATGGACCCAGCACGTCACTACGGGCGATCGCACCTCGTCCGACCCACCGATGCCAGTCGTCGTCCCGGAGGTGACGTCAGTGGCGGGAGCAACGGTGCCCGAGGTGCCGGAAGTGGTCGAGGCGGCCGAGCTGGCGTTCGGGTACGGGCTCGGGTTGACGCAGTGGCAGGCTATCTCGGGTCATTGGCCGGTCATCGATCGCTCGGGACGGCAGCTCGCCACGGTGTGGGCCTCTCGTCCATTCGGTCCGATGAGGAGCATCCGGGTGGTGGCCTCTGACGGCCGCCTGGTCCTCACCGTGGGTTCTGCCCGCTTGCTCGGCAAGAGGAAGCGAGCGCTCCTCGACGGGCTGGGTCGTCCGGTCGGTGAGTTCCATCCGCAGCAGCACCGGATCGGGTTCTCGACGCCTGCCGGCGTCTGCGGGATGGGGGTCACCCAGAATCGAACCGGCATCCACCAGCACTGCGAGTTCGGCTCGCTCAGCGACGCAGAGGGCACTCCTCTCGGCTTGGTCGTGAACCACGCCCCGAAATGGCCGTCGAGTGAGATGGCCGGGTGGCCGGGGGCGGACCCGCGTTGCGGGTGGCTGCTTCTCCGACGCGAGCCCGGATTGGCCGAGCCCTTGCGCAGCTTCTTCCTGGCCTACCCCGCGCTCCTGGCATGGCATTGGCTCGATTGGAAGCAGTTCACCCTCGACGGGACCGACCTCCGAACGGACCTCGACTTCTCCTGAACGGCGGGATGCTCGATCTGCCGGCGGGTGGTTTGCCGCTGCCGTGATCAGGCGAGCACGTGCGCCACGGTGTGCAGGACGAGGCCGGCGAGGGCGCCGACCACGGTGCCGTTGATCCGGATGAACTGGAGGTCGGGGCCGAGGAGCAGCTCGAGGCGCTCGGCGGTCTCCTCGGCGTCCCAACGGGCGATGGTGCCGCTCACGAGACCGACGATCTCGCCGTGGAAGTGCTCGACGAGGTACGCCGCCCCGGTGGCCACGGCGTCGTCGAGCCGGGCGGCCAGCGCGGGGTCGGTGTCGAGGCGCTCGCCCGTGGCCACCACCACGTCGGTGAGGCGCCGGCGCAGGTCCGAGCCGGGGTCCTCGGCCTGGGTGCGCAGTTGGGTCTTGGCGTCCTGCCAGAGCGCGGCCACCCACTCGCTCACCTGGGGCTGGGCCAGCAGCTCGGACTTCAGCTCCTCGCCGCGCAGCCGGTAGGCCTCGGAGTGCTGCAGGTCGTCGGCCAGTTGCACGAGGCGCTGCTCGAAGCGCAGGCGAAGGTGATGGCCCTCGTCGACGAGCATCGCGTTCAGCAGCGTGTGGGCGCCCTCCATGAGGCGCTCGAAGAGCCGGTCCTCGGCGGCGCCGGGCAGCCACCACGGGGACTTCGTGCCGAGCTGTGCCCGCAGGTCGTCCCCGTTCTCGGCGAGGTAGCGGTCGAGCTCTCGGATCCCCACCGAGAGGGCCTGCTGGTGGCGACCGTCCCGGATCATGAAGTCCAGGGCGCGGCCCGCCATCGGCGCCACCGGCACCGACTCGAGGCGGTCGCGCACGACCCCCTGGAGCACCCGGTGGACGTCCTCGTCTCGCACCAGGTCGCTCACCTGCACGGCGCCGTCCATCACCTCGGCGGCCACCCGCGCCGCGTTGTCAGGAGTGCGTAGCCAGCCCGCCACCCGGATGCCGACGTTGGCGGCTCGGATGCGCTCCGTGACCGCCTCGGGCGTGAGGAAGGCGTCCTGGATGAACTCGCCGAGGGTCTCCGCGAACTGGTCCTTCTTGGCCACGATGATGGCGGTGTGGGGGATCGGGATCCCCAACGGGTGGCGGAACAGCGCCGTCACCGCGAACCAGTCGGCCAGGCCGCCGACCATGGCTGCCTCTGCGGTGGCCTGTACGTACCCGGCCGCCGTGGAATCCGCGCCCCAGATCGTGACGGCCAGGAAGGCGGCCGTCGCCAGGCCCAGCAGCGCAGAGGCGCGACGCTTCATCACCGCGAGGCGGCGCTTGCGCTCGGCCTGCGCGGACACGGCCGGGAGCGCGGGCCCGGGAGCGGCGGGGGGCGGCGCTGGGGGCGCGGAGGTGGGCGCGGTCATCGCTGGTGTCTACCCCGGTGTGCTGGTCGGCGTTTGCCGGATCAGTCCCC